>Ga0268261_10000901_pt1 | contig 19742 bp, 21 predicted proteins | sample TergutNc150P1_FD_190353 | JGI IMG/M metagenome (GOLD analysis project Ga0268261, IMG submission 190353) | Nasutitermes corniger P1 segment gut microbial community from laboratory colony in Florida, USA - Nc150 P1 (SPAdes) (version 2) | ecosystem: Host-associated > Arthropoda: Insects >...
GACGAAAAGCTGACCTGGAGCGAGGGGCTGTCGGCCGACAGAATCCAGGCGGCCCTGAACAAGTTCCGGGTGGAGGAACTAAGCCAGGGCTTCTACAGGTTCTGTGACACGGACGACAGCGAAGTGGCCCTCCTGCTTGAGTCTTTCGGCATGAAGGTGGAAAAGAAGCTGTACTCGGCGGGTGACCTGAAGAAAATCTCCAAGAATCTGAAGCCAGTCAAGTAAAGATTATGTGTATAATGAAAAAAGCAAAAAACATCCCAAAAAGAATGCGCTTAACCCGTTGGTAATAAGGCGTTTCAGGGGTGCTTTTTCACAAAATCAGGTGCAAAACTCGGGACGAGCCCGATGGAGGTCAGGGCAATGGCAATCAGCATCGTTAGCAGATCCAGTGCCGGAAGCTTATTTTTCATATGGCGTTCTCCTTTTATTCAAACCGTAGATAGTAATGTATATGCCGAAAAATAAAAATTATTAATTTTACAAAGGCAAAGGGCAAGAAAATATAAATTCAGTTGCCCGGTACTTAACAATTTTGCCCAGATTCCCAAGAATTTGGCGGAAACTCCCTCAAGGGATGGGAAATGTGTTATAATAGATAGCAAAACGACGATTTCAAAAACATGAGGAGTGAGAGGATGAGGATTCTTGTTTCTGGGGGCGGCACAGGTGGCCACATATACCCGGCATTGTCATTGGTTAAAGCACTACAGGAGAGGGACCCAGGCGTCGAAGTCCTTTATATCGGGACCAAGCTCGGGCTCGAGAATAAAATCGTGGCCGAACAAGGATTGGATTTTTTGCCCCTCGATGTCCAGGGGATCCGGCGTTCGTTGAGCCTGTCCAACTTAGTGACCGCCTACAAATACCTGACAGCGACGTCCAAAGCTAAAAACATCATCAAAAAATTCCAGCCGGATATTGTCGTAGGGACTGGGGGGTATGTCTGCGCACCGGTTGTGAGGGCGGCTGCAGGGCTTGAAATCCCGACCATTATCCACGAGCAAAACAGCCTGCCAGGCATCACCAATAAGTTCCTAGCGAAAAAGGTATCTAAAATTGCCATTTGCTTTGAAGAAGCCCGCAACCATTTTCCGGGGCTATCTGATAAGATTGTGCTGACAGGCAATCCCCGGGCATCGGAAGTGGCTTTGACGAAGCTGCGGCCGAAATCGGCCCTCGGGCTCAATCCTTATAAAAAAACGGTGCTGATCAGTGGGGGCTCACGGGGCGCCGAGCCCATCAACGAAGCCTTTATCGAAAAAATACGGGACTATGAGGCAGCGCCTTATGAAGTGCTCTTCGTGACGGGGGAAAAGCATTACGAAGATATTTTATCGAGGATTCCAGGCCATGAAGCGCTGAAAAATGTCCAAATCAGGCCATTCATCGCCAACATGCCGCAATATTTGGTAGCGACTGATTTATACGTTGGCCGTTCGGGGGCCACTTTCTTGTCGGAAGTGACCGCCCTTGGCGTGCCAAGCATTTTGATCCCCTCCCCTTGGGTTACTGAAAACCATCAGGAATTCAATGCCAGGAGCATTACCGACCATGGGGGTGGGACGCTGGTCCTTGAGGCCGAATTGACCGGAGATAGCCTTTTAAGGGAAATCAATAAGGTGATGGAAGATCATTCGCTTCATGCCAGCATGAAGCGAATGACGAAAAAATTAGGGATTCCGGATGCCTCAGGCCGTTTGCTTGCTGTGGTGGATGGATTGCTTGAAAAAGGGTAGGTGCAGACAGTGCTTGAACGTTTTATAGAAGAGTTTACAAAAGGGCAGCTAGGGACCTCGCTTTTGGAGGAGCCTTTGTCAAAACATACGACATTCAGGGTGGGCGGGCCCGCAGCGGTCATGGTCATCCCTTCATCAGCCGAATCGCTGGTCAAGGCCATGAACTTGATAACGGCTTGCGGTGTCCCCTATAAGACCATCGGGAGAGGGTCAAACCTATTGCCATCGGATAAAAGGTTCGAAGGTGTCGTCGTGAAATGCGACAAAGGGATGGACCATGTCAGCAGGGATGGGAACATCCTCACCGTTGGCAGTGGGGCTTCCACTATTTTGCTTGCCAAACAGGCAGCGAAGATGGGGTTGTCGGGACTTGAATTCGTTTCTGGCATCCCAGGGACCATCGGCGGCGCCATCTACATGAATGCAGGTGCCTATAAGATGGAAATGAAAGACATTCTAAAGCGGGTCCGCATCATCGATGCACAGGGCGAGCTTCGGTGGCTCGATAACGAAGAGCTGGGATTTTCGTACCGCACCTCCATCCTCCAAGTCCATAGGGACTGGGTCATCGTAGAAGCCGAACTCGCCCTTGTACCGGCTGATGGGGATGAAATCATGGAACTGATGGATTCAAGGCGCAAACGGCGAAAAGAAAGCCAGCCCCTCGATATGCCATCGGCAGGGAGCACCTTCCGAAATCCGTTGCCCCATGCTTCTTGGAAGCTGGTAGAAGATGCCGGCCTGCGGGGCTACCGCATCGGGGGAGCCCAGGTTTCAGAAAAACACTGCAACTTTATCGTCAATGTTGGCGGAGCGACTGCCACTGACATTTGGGAATTGATCCAACATGTCCAAAAAGTGGTCAAAGAAACCTATGGCATTGATTTACATCCTGAAGTGGAAATGTTTAACTGGTAGGTGGAAGAATTGAACGAGAAAAAAATCGTGGCTTTTCGGCAAAAGCCTCAGGAAAAAATAGCGTTTAAACCACTAAAAAAGAAGCCGAAAGACTTCTTTTTTAGTTTGCTGATAGGCGTGTCGGTATTGGCGGTTTTTTATTTTGCCACGCCTATTTCCCGGCTCCAGGTGATTTATTTCGAGGGTGGGGGGCTGTTGACCCGTTCAGAAGTAGTGGCTCTTAGCGGCCTTAGGGAAAATGCCTTTATTCCCAGCCTGCGTTATAGGGCGGTCGAGGCTGATTTATCCAAGCATCCTTTGGTGGAATCCGCACAGGTTTCCTTAAGGGGCATCAACCGGCTGTCCATTGCCATCAAGGAAAAAGACGTCATCGCCTGCGCAAGGATTGGCGAAGCGCTCCATTATGTCCTTGAAACAGGGGCTACCTTGCCAAACCAGGGCGGGACGTTGCCCATTTGCCGGGGGGTGGTCATTTACGGCCTTACGGAAGAAGCCCTGTCAGAAAATGTGCTTGCGCTTTTTACCGCTGCCATGGCGGAGCTTGATCCCCTCTTTGTCAGCTTGATAAATCATGTGGACTATGCCCCAAAGTGGGGGAACCCACACCGGTTTACCTTGTCCATGCGTGATGGGTTTACAGTCAATGTGACCAGCCACACCATGCTTGAAAATCTTAGCCGTTATCAGACCTGGGTGAATTCCCTTGAAAGCGGCGTGCGGGGTACCTTTAATTTTGACGTCGGCCGTTTTTTTCAGCCATTTGACGATGCATCAGAGGAATTGCAGCCTGAAACGACACTTGATGCAGTTGGCGAAACCACCAATTTCCCGGTTGGGGCAATGGGGCAAGAAGATGGATATTATGTGGAAATCTCGGGGCAGGATTTAGAATAATAAGGGAATTTGGCGATAATAGTCGAAATGCAGGAGCTAGTTGTGTTAATGTTGCCTAAACTTAGTATGAACACGGTATATTTTACATAAAGGACTTTTCAGAAGCCCGAAAATATAGTAAAATTAAGGGGATTAATAGGAAAAAATCCTAAAGGCTGGTGGAGTGATTCGAGGTGAACAATAAAATTTACGCAAGTTTAGAAATTGGGAGTTCAGAAGCCAGAATTTTGGTATGCCATATAAGAGAAAACCGGGTTTATGTTTTATCCAGGCAATCCGTGGAAACGGAAGGGTTTGAAAGTGGGCAAGTCGGGGATGCAAATGCCCTGGTCCAAAAACTGAAAGCCCTGAAGGTCCATGTGGAAGCCGATTTGAACCAGGCGCTGCAATCGGTGACCTTATCCATCCCATCGGTGGATGTCACGATGGAGAATCTGTCAGTGTCCCAGGAACTGGAAACAGATGAAAGCATTGACCCAAAACAGGTCAAAAAGCTGTTTAGGGAAGCGATGAATAAGCCGGCACCGGCAGAAATGATTAGCGTCAATTTGCTTCCTAGGGGATTCATCATTGATGGGGAGCGCGCATTCATTGATCCAGCTGGGCAAAAAGGCCAGCTGGTCCAAATGGATGCCCAACGGGCCATCGCTCCAGCGGCACTGGTTTATGAGCTTATCAGTGCTGTTGAACTAGCCGGTTTTAGGGTCAGGGATATATTAGTTGGAAGCACTGCGGAAGCTCTTCATTCATTGAGTTATTCCAAGTCGGGAGCCAATGTGTGCCACGTAAACATCGGCAAGACGACAACGACGATTACTTTGGCCCATAACGGCAAAATTCATTCAACCAAGGCATTGTCCATTGGCGGCATGGATGCTGACTTGGGCCTTCAAAAAACGTTGGATATAGATACTGTGACGGCCAAAACGCTCAAACACCATTTTGGGAGCCTTGCCGGTTCTCTAAACCCACATGAATTCATCCATGTGGCCGAAACTCAAAACGGATTTTCAAGCATTACCCGCGGGATGGTGGAAAATGTCCTGCGTGCCCGCTATGAAATGATTTTAAAAGTCGTCAAGCAGTATTTGTATGAAAATGCAATCCGGACGGACCTGCTGGAATACATTTTTAGCGGTGGCGCTTCGGAGATTGAAGGCCTTGCAGGGTTTGCCCAAGAGTTTTTCGGGGCAGGGGTCGCAGTCCAGCGCCCGGGGATGCTTGGCATCCGGAGCAGCAAATACGCTCAGTTAGCAGGGCTGGCGGTATTTTCCCATGAACTTGGGCTTATTACCGGGCAAAATCATGACATCATTGATTTTACCCAGTACACCACCGCAAAAGGCAATCAGTTAAAAGAAGGCAGCCCCCAAGTGGCAAACCCAGTACAAGGGTCTTCCTTCATGGACCGGAAAATGGAAAACAGCGGGGTTTTAGTACGCCTTTTCGATATGATATTTGATGAAAAAGAGGCGCAGTGACAAAAGCTGCAAGGAAGAGAAAAATAAGGAGGTAATTGGGATGGAAGGTTTCGGATTTGGAAATGAATTTACATATGCACCCAAAATTATTGTAGTTGGGGTCGGAGGCGGCGGTTCAAACGCAGTCAACCGGATGATCGAAAATGATGTGCAGGGGGTTGAATTCGTAGTTGTCAACACGGATGCACAAGCGCTTAACCTTGCCATTGCCGATCACAAATTCCAGATTGGTCGTGATTTGACACGCGGCCTTGGGGCTGGTGGAAACCCGGAAGTTGGGAAGCATGCCGCTGAGGAAAACCTGAGCGAAATCAAGGAACTTGTCAAAGGTGCTGACATGGTATTCATCACTTGCGGCATGGGTGGGGGAACCGGGACTGGCGCAGCACCGGTCATCGCGAAAGTCGCTAAGGAAAGCGGTGCCCTAACAGTAGGGATCATTACCCGCCCGTTTACTTTTGAAGGAAAGCGCCGTACGGACTTTGCCCTTCGCGGGATTGCTGAATTAAAAACCAACGTGGATACGCTGATTTCCGTTCCCAACGACCGCCTGCTTCAAATTGTTGACCGAACGACGCCGATGCTTGAGGCATTCCGTGAAGCGGACAACATCCTGCGCCAGGGGGTTCAGGGGATTTCTGAAATCATTGCGGTCCCAGGGCTTATCAACCTGGACTTTGCTGACGTGAAGACAGTCATGCACAGTAAAGGATCTGCCATCATGGGGATTGGCCTTGGGGCTGGTGAAAACCGTGCGGTAGATGCTGCTAAAAAGGCAATCGCTTCCCCGCTTCTTGAAAATGACATCGATGGGGCAACAGATGCCATCATCAACATCTCCGGTGGGACGGACCTCACCTTATTTGAAGTGGATGAAGCCCTTCGCGCCATCCGTGACGCATCCACCACTGAAATCAATATCATTTACGGTGCGACCATCAATCCGGACCTAGGCGACGAGTTAATCGTAACCGTCATCGCAACAGGGTTTGATGAAACCAACGCAACTGCCAAACCGGTAGAAATGCTGTTGACAGAAAAGCACACCTCTAAATTGGAAGATGCAAACATAGTTGAAGCACTCCAATCGGTTGAAATGTCATTAACAGAAGAAGTGAAGGAAGAAACAGTGTCCAAGCCAGCTGGCAAGAAACCATTTGGCGGCGATAACGTGGACATGATCCCGAACTGGCTGATGAACCGTTATAAATAATATTGGCAATGGGAGGTCCCTCAACGGGGGCCTTCCATTTTTTATTTTGCCCGGCCTTTTCATGAAATGACAGAATTTACACTCATTTTAGGTTATAATTATGAGGTATGGGAAATTGGGAGCGCGGCGAGCTTTCCATTAAGGGGATGGCGGCTTGTTTAAATCTTTAAAGGAGGTGGGGGGATGTTTCTTGACCTACTGTTTATCCAGGACCTGTTTTTTGACTACCTTATCCTAAGCGCCGTGGGCATGCTGATTGGGAGACGGGCCACCAACTTGAGGCTGGTCCCAGTGCTTTTATCTGCCTTTTTTCTTAGCGTTGCCTTTTATTTATTTTTGCCCCCGGCCCTTTGGCTGGTACCGCTTTTGCTTATTTGGGTGGCATTTGGCCCTATGACCAGGAAGCTATATACGAAATCCGCCATTTATTTTTATGGCATCAGCATGTTCTTGTCCGGGGTTGCCCACACGATGCTGTCGTTTGTGCGCTTTGACATAGGTATCATCCCCTACCTGCTGTCGGCTATGGGGATTTCCTTTATCCTCACCCTGGCCTACGTCATCAAGAACCGCTGGCTCATGGATTCCCAGACGATCAGCCAATTCACCTACGATGTCCAGCTATTTTGCGGCACAACGGAAATCAAAGGGGTTGGATACGTAGATACAGGGAACCACTTAGTGGACGAGGCGACTGCCCACCCGGTCATGATGATCCCCAAAACTTTTTTGCCCCAGCACCCGGTGGCCGACTTCTTGGACCGCCAGCAGATCAAGCGCTGGGAAACGACCTATTCCGTTATCAACGACGACACCCAGTCCTTGCTGGTGTTCAAGCCGACCCTTTTGATGATCAACGGGGAGGTGGTCCGCGACGTGGTGGTGGGCATTGTGGAAAACGGCTTTGTGGACTATGATTTCTTGCTGCAGCCAGCCATGGTGAGGCAATACGGATAAATGCTAAAAATGAATCACTTAATGTGAAATGACTTAGGGGGAAAATGGATGCAAAGCCTATTGGGATTTTTAATGAAATGGTTTGACAAGCTGTTCAAGAAAAAGAAATACGTGAATTATATCCGGGGGAATGAAACCTTGCCGGAACCCCTCTCCAAAGAGGATGAGCTGTCCATATTGAACCGTTTCCAGGGAGGGGATGCCTTAGCACGCCAAACGCTGATTGAGCACAATCTGCGTTTGGTAGTCTACATCGCCAAAAAATTTGAAAGCTCCGGCATCAACCTGGAGGATCTCATCAGCATAGGGACCCTGGGGCTCATCAAAGGGGTGCAGACCTTCAAGCTGGACCGAAACATCAAGCTGGCGACCTATGCTTCCCGCTGCATTGAAAATGAGATTTTGATGCACCTTCGGAAAACGAACCGGATCCGCAACGAAGTGAGCCTTGACGAGCCGCTGAACGTGGACTGGGATGGGAACGAACTGCTGTTGTCCGACATTTTAGGGACGGAGGAAAATGAGGTCTATAAAGACATCGAAGAAGACGTCGAGCGCCAAATGGTATATGATGCCATCAACCGGTTGAAGCGCCGGGAAAGGGAAATCATGTACATGCGCTTTGGCCTGACTGGGGAAGAACCCCTGACTCAAAAAGAAGTGGCTGAAAAACTTGACATTTCCCAGTCTTACATATCCCGCCTGGAAAAGAAAATCATCGACAAAATTAGACGGGAAGTGCTAAAAACTAGGTAAAATTTTGGTAATTGATGTATGTTTTGGCATGATGTTGCGCATAATTTAATTATGAAATTGTGACGCAACAGGAGGGCTAATCATGTCCAAGCATAAAGTAGATATTGTCGGGGTCGACACAGCCAAGCTGGAAGTCCTGACCAATCCAGAAATGGTGGAGCTGTTTAAAAAATTTCAAAGCGGCAACCACGAAGCCCGGGAAATTTTAATCAAAGGCAATCTGAGGCTGGTCCTCAGCATCATAAAAAAATTCAACCATCGGGGCGAGAACCTGGACGATTTGTTCCAAGTCGGCTGCTTGGGGCTCATGAAGGCCATCGACCATTTTGATTTGAGCCACGAGGTCCGCTTTTCCACCTATGCGGTGCCCATGATTATCGGCGAAATCAGGCGCTACCTGCGGGACAATAATTCCCTACGGGTTTCCAGGTCCCTTCGCGACACAGCCTATAAGGTGCTTCAGGTAAAGGACCAGCTGTCCATTGAACTCCAGCGCGACCCGACAAACGAGGAAATCGCCGCTGTCATCGGGGTGGAGCCCGTTGACGTCGTCTTGTCCGTGGAAGCTATTTCCGACCCGGTTTCCATCTTCTCGCCCATTTACAGCGATGGGGGCGATACCATCCACCTCATTGACCAAATCCGCGATGAAAGCATCACCGATGAAAAGTGGAGCATGAAGCTCATGTTGGAAGAGGGCTTCAAATGCCTCGGTTTTAGGGAAAAGCAAATCATCCATGACCGCTATTTCATGGGCAAGACACAAATGGAAATCGCTGCTGAAATTGGTATTTCCCAAGCACAGGTTTCCCGCCTAGAAAAAAATGCCCTCCAACTGATGGAAGAACTCATGAAATCATAACCAACCGCCGCCACTCGATGTTTCGTGGCGGCTTTTTCATGCCGGGGTTACTTCGTGAAAAGGTCTATTTACCATGATGTTGACATAGAATAAAGTAAGGCTATTTTTAGGCAATTATCAAAGGGGGTCACAGGTCATGAATCAATCGGTCATGTTATTAAGCGAAATAGAGGAAAAAGACGTCATCAACATGGTGACAGGGGAGCGCATCGGGTTTGTCGCCAGCCTGCAAATCGATGTCAACTCTGGGCAAATCCGGGCAGTCACCGTCCAGCCCACCTCAAAAATGCTCAACTTCTTTTCAAGGGAAGAAGACTCGGTTTATATCCCTTGGGACAAAATCGTCAAGATTGGCGAGGACGTCATCATCGTCAATGTCCAAGAACGCATCGGCAGCTACGTCTGATGACAAAAACCTGTTGCAAAATCCGCAGCAGGTTTTTTTCGTTTTCAATGTCAGGATGCAAATATCATTTTATATCGGTGTTTTTTTGCCGAAATAAACCACTTAAATGTGTGAAAATGTCAAAAGGTTGCCTAAAAAAAATTATCCATTCGGCGGGATTTATGATATAATTTAAAGTATCTGAATGTGGATAAATAAGTGGATAACAAAACAATCGGCGGCCCGAAAGCGCCACCCAAGGACATGGGGAAGGCGTGGGTCCAAGATGACGGGGGAAGTGGACAAAATGGATATAGCCAATAAGGTGCGGCAGGTGCTTGGCAAAATCAATGGCCGGGCGAAAGTCGTGGCGGCATCCAAATACGTGGATGCTGCTGAAATCACTGAGCTGGCAGCAAATGGCATTATGGCAATGGGTGAAAACCGGGTAGATGCCCTGTTGGGCAAAAAAGGCCGCGTCCCTGTTGGCGTGGAGTGGCATTTCATCGGTTCCCTGCAAAGCCGCAAGGTTAAAGAGGCCATCAATGAAATCAGCTGCCTACACTCCCTGGACCGCCTAAGCCTTGCTAAAGAAATTGAAAAGCACCGCCAAGAGCCCCTGGATTGCCTGGTCCAGGTCAATGTTTCCGGGGAAGCCAGCAAACAGGGGATAACCCCTGAGGAGCTGCCTGGTTTTTTAAGCGCCCTTGCCGGCTATCCAAAAATCCGGGTGACGGGGCTGATGACCATGGCGCCAAATACTGACGACAAAGAAGCTGTCCGTGCTTGCTTTGCAGGCCTTAGGAAACTTCGGGACGTGGCTAATGCCCAAGGCTTCAGCCAACTTAAGGAACTTTCCATGGGGATGAGCAATGACTACCTGATAGCCATTGAAGAAGGGGCGACCATCGTGCGCCTCGGTTCGGTGCTATTTGAAGATTGAGATGAAAAAGGAGAATAAAAATGAGCTTAAAAGACAAATTTAAATCACTGGTGGGCATGGATTTCGATGAAGAGGAAGAATACGAGCAGTTTGAACTGGAAGAAGACTTTGAAGAACCGGTTATTGAACCCATCGTGGCAAAGCCCATCGAGCCAAAACCGGTCCTTCGTTCCATTCCCAACCCGCAGCCAGCCGCTGCACCTGTAAAACCAACTAAAGACATGGGGAACTTCACGACAGTGTCTTCCCAGCAGAAAGGGGCTGCAACGCCAATGCCAACTCAACAAGAAACAAGCTTGCAATTAGACATGATGCAAATGAACAAAGTCATTATCCGCGAACCTAACGAATACTCCGATGCCCAGGGGATTGCCGATTGCCTAAAAGACAACTTCCCGGTGTTCATCAACTTGCAGCGCCTTGAAAAAGCCCAGGCAAAGCGCGTGGTGGACTTCTTGTCAGGGACGATTTATGCCATTGATGGCGACATCAAGCGCGTAGGGACCAACTTGTTCCTTTGCACCCCAAGGACCGTTGAAACCGAAGGCCAGGTAAGCCTTCAGGAACTTCAACTGGATGCGGTGGAGTAAGCTATGATGATTTTCACCATCGTTTTTTACCTATTCAGGGTTTTAAGCTGGTACCGCTACCTCATGATCATCTGGGTATTTTCCAGCTGGTTGCCATCGGTGCGAGACATCGGCATCATCCGCTTCATTGGCCGCATGGTCGAGCCGTTCTTCAATATTTTCCGCCGCCTCATCCCTAGCTTTGGCGGGATGGATTTAAGCCCCATCATCGCCTTTTTAATGTATGACTGGGGACTGAGGAGCCTGGCCCAAATCATCACCATGCTCCTTCAAAGGTTCTTATGAGCCGCGCCAGCGACAAGGAATTCTCAATCAAGGCCAACGACTGGCTGACGGTTGCCCATTACCGGGGGATTTCCAAGCTTACCCCATTTTTAACCCCTCAGGAGGTCCAGCAGCTTTCGGCCCTTGCCAAAAACTTCGATGGGCTCGCCTTGGATTTTGAGGGCGGCTTCTTAGGGGCCGAAAGATGCCGGTGCTTGATCATGCCTATATTTGAAACGTCCAGCAGGGAGGATTTTTCCATTGCTGGATTTACCATTGGGTACCCCAAAAAGTTTTCGGAAATCGGGCATCGCCAAATCCTCGGTTCTTTGATGGGCCTTCAAATCGACCGGTCTCGGATTGGCGACATCGTCGTGGACGCCTCGGGGGATGCCTACTTTGCGGCTACCGCTGAAATGGCCCCTTACCTGATGGAACATTTCACCTCTGTGGGCAGCGTTCCCATCAAGTTGAAGCCGGTCGATCTTTTTAGCATCCAACACGAAAAAAAAACAGAGGACTTTGAAATCATGGTCGCCTCCCTGCGCCTGGACGTCATCGTTGCGTCACTCCTGAAATGTTCCCGCTCCGATGCCTCGGATTGCCTGAAGGAAGGGCGGGTCCAGGTGAACCACAAACAGGAACTGAACCATTCCCGGATGTGCAGCCCCGGCGACTTATTGTCCATCAGGGGTTATGGTCGGTGCCGGATACTAGAAGAAGTGCGGCTGACGAAACACAAAAAAACCGTGCTTCTCATGGGGAAGTCCGTTTAAGGAGGGGTGCGATGACACCGGCAGATTTGCTCAAAATGAAGATGGAATCCAACTGGGAGAAATTTTCCCAAGAGGAGCTGTTTCGGGTGTTTTGCCTGTTGGTGGACCAAATCGAGGCCCTCGAGCAGCAAAACAAAGCCATGAAAAAAGACATCAAGCTGGAAATGATGCTGTTTTTGGAAAGCAAGCTTGGCGCATAAAAATTGGCAGCCCCCTCCAAAGTGTAGGTTTGGAGGGGGCTGCTGTATATATCCCAGCTTAGTTGCCATAATAGATTTGCCTGAAAAAAACGAAAAAGCTTGCAATTGGAGGGCAGTTTCATATAAAATAGGAGAAGTAAAGCAATATGGCTAGGAAGGGAACCTGCTGCCTTAACCCCTTATTCAAAGCGAGCCGAAGATGGTGCAAGTCGGCAATAACGTTAAAGCAGAATCATCCACGAGCCATCATGGGAATAAAACCGTGACGTATGCCATGCGATAAATGGCTTGAGGCAGGCCCTTGCTTTTTTGGCTTGCAAATTAAGGTGGTACCACGAGTCTTTCGTCCTTAGCGAAAGGCTCTTTTTTTATGAAAAATATAAGCCCATAAGTCCTATGTGGACTTGCGGGCCAGATGTTAAGGAGTGGATTTGATGGAACTGAAAGACACATTGCTCATGCCAAAGACGGATTTCCCTATGCGTGGGAACTTGCCTAACCGGGAGCCACAGGTGCAGTCGGTTTGGTACGAACGCAATTTATACAGCAAAGTTTGGGATAAAAACAAGGATAAGGTGCCTTTTGTCCTTCATGACGGGCCGCCTTATGCCAACGGCGACATCCACATGGGCCATGCCCTGAACAAAATCTTAAAGGACATCATTGTCCGCTATAAAAACATGGATGGTTTTTATGCGCCCTACATCCCAGGATGGGATACCCACGGCCTTCCTATCGAGCAGGCCTTGACGACGAAGAAAAAAGTCAACCGCAAGGAAAAAACCATTGCCGAGTTCCGCGAGCTTTGCAAAGAATACGCTTTGGAGCAAGTTGCCGGGCAAAAAGAGCAGTTCAAGCGCTTAGGTGTCCTTGGTGATTGGGAGAACCCATACATCACGTTGATGCCAGAGTATGAAGCCCAGCAAATCCAGGTGTTTGGGAAAATGGTCCAAGAAGGGCTTATCTATAAAGGGTTGAAGCCGATTTATTGGTCCCCATCATCCGAAACGGCCCTAGCGGAAGCGGAAATCGAATACCATGACAAAAAGTCGCCATCCATTTACGTCGCGTTCCAAGTAGCGGATGGAAAAAGCATCCTGTCCGGGGATGAGGAATTTGTCATTTGGACGACGACCCCTTGGACCTTGCCAGGAAATTTGGCGATTTCATTGAATGCCGAGCTTGATTATGCGACGGTGAAAGTAGGGGAGCGCAAGTTCATCATCGCAACGGAAATGATCCCGGCGGTGTCGGCTGCCCTTGGCTGGAAATCCCATGAGGTGCTGGCGACCCGCAAAGGGGCCGAGTTTGAGTATATGACGGCGAAGCACCCGCTTTATGACCGGACTTCCCTGATTATTTTAGGCGACCATGTAACCCTGGATGCGGGTACCGGCCTTGTCCATACGGCACCAGGGCATGGTGAGGATGACTTTAACGTGGGCCGCGCTTATGGGCTTGACGTCCTTTGCCCGGTTGACCACCGTGGGTATCTGACTGACGAGGCTGGGGAATTTGCTGGCCTTTATTATGAGGATGCCAATAAGGTCATCGGGAAGAAACTTGAAGAATCAGGGGCCCTTCTTGGGCTGAAGTTCATCACCCACTCCTACCCCCATGACTGGCGGACGAAAAAGCCGATTATTTTCCGTGCCACTGAGCAGTGGTTTGCTTCCATCGAGGGGCTGAAGGAGCGGATGCTTGAAGAAATCCAGTCTGTCAACTGGCTTCCGGCCTGGGGCGAAGTCCGCCTTGGCAACATGATCCGTGACCGTGCCGACTGGTGCATTTCCCGCCAACGTGTTTGGGGCGTCCCTATCCCGATTTTTTATGCGGAAAACAATGAGGCCATTTTAGATGAGGCAGTCATTCAGCATGTTGCCGGCTTATTCCGTGAAAATGGGTCCAACATCTGGTTTGAGCGTGAGGCGAAAGACTTGCTGCCAGAGGGATACACCCATCCGGGAAGCCCTAACGGCCAGTTCCGCAAAGAAACCGACATCATGGACGTTTGGTTCGATTCAGGGGCCTCCCACCAAGGGGTGCTTGCCGAGCGTGGGCTTCCATATCCGGCGGATTTATATTTAGAAGGTTCCGACCAATACCGTGGCTGGTTCAATTCTTCGCTTTCGACAGGGGTTGCCATGACGGGGAAAGCGCCTTACAAGGCTGTGTTAAGCCACGGGTTTGCCTTAGACGGGCAGGGACGCAAAATGTCCAAGTCCATCGGCAACACCGTCGACCCGCTGAAAATGATGAAAACCTTCGGTGCTGACATCGTTCGCCTCTGGGTTTCAAGCGTCGATTACCAGGCGGATGTCCGCATTTCCGACGATTTGATGAAGCAGGTGGCAGAATCCTACCGTAAAATGCGAAATACCTTCCGTTTCATGCTGGGGAACTTGGATGGATTCAACCCAACGACGGATTTAGTGGCTTATGCCGACCTTAACGAAGCTGACCAGTTCATGATGGTGAAGCTCAGCGAGTACACCAAGAACGTGAAGAAGGCCTTCGACGAGTATAGGTTCGACCAGGTTTTCAAGACGACCAACAATTACATCGCCAACGAATTGTCGGCTTTTTACCTGGATTATACGAAAGACATCCTATACATTGAAAAGGCTGACAGCCATGACCGCCGCTGCATCCAGACGGTGTTATACCATCATGCCATGGATATGGTCCGTTTATTGGCGCCGATTATCCCCCATACGGCAGATGATGTTTACAGCCACATCCCGGGGACAGAGGAGTTCTCTGTTTACCTGGCGGACATGCCAGAGCCGGTTGAATACGGGAATGCCGCTGAACTTTTAGAGAAGTGGAACGAAGTGTTCGCCATCCGACAGTATGTCCTAAAAGCCCTTGAGGATGCCCGTAACGAGAAAGTCATCGGGAAATCCCTGACAGCGTCTGTTTCTTTATTCGTAGGGGAAAAGGCTGCTGAACTGTTGGCTTCCTTGGATGCGAACTTGCAGCAAATCTTCATCGTTTCCAACCTGGTGGTGTCAAAAGAAGCAGCGCCACAGGAAGCCGCCACGTTTGAAGGCTTGTCCGTCTTGGTCAAAGCAGCAGAAGGCGCTACTTGCGACCGCTGCTGGCAAGTGGTTGAGTCCGTCGATGACAAAGGCGTCTGCCCACGTTGCGCGGAAGTCATCAAAGCATAAATTTTAAGCCCCGAAAGCAAACCACTTTCGGGGCTTTACCTAAAAGGAGGGCAACCGATGCGGAAAAATTACATTGACTGGGACCAGTATTTCATGGGGATTTCCCTGATGTCGGCCATGCGTAGCAAAGACCCCAGCACCCAGGTGGGGGCTTGCATTGTCAATGGCGACCATAAAATTGTCGGGATTGGGTACAATGGATTCCCAAATGGGGTGTCCGACACAGATTTCCCATGGGAGCGGGAGGGGGACTTTTTGGACACGAAATACCCTTATGTGGTCCATGCGGAACAAAATGCCATTTTAAACAGCACCACCCGTCTGAATGGCTGCCGCATTTACGTATCCCTTTTCCCCTGCCATGAATGCGCCAAGACCATTATCCAATCCGGCATCCGGGAGGTCATCTACGTCAGCGATAAATATCACGATACGCCCAGCATCAAGGCTTCCAAAAAAATGATGGAGGCAGCAAAAGTCGCCTGCCGCCAAATGGAGCCTATGGAATTAACCATGCAAATCGGGGACAGTACCCATTCCAGCCAGAAATGACAGCATTTATCCGGAAGATTCGCAAGCCCTAATCAGTATGAAATCTTTAAAAATGACCATGCTGAATAGTGGAGGGATAATTCTCCTGACTTTCGTGGGCAATCCTATACAAATTTGTCAGGATTTGCTATAATTGAGGGATACAATCAAGAATTATAAGGAGCGGATTCATATGGTCATCGCAACACTCATCGTTATCGGCATCTTAGTGCTGGACCAGGTAACCAAGCACCTCGTGGTCTATCACATGGACCTGGGACAATCCATCGAAGTATTCCCGAACCTGTTGTACATTACTTCCCATCGCAATGCCGGGGCTGCATGGGGCATCCTCTACGGGCAGATGGTATTCTTTTATATCGTCACCGTCATCGTCGTCGCTATCCTCATCATCTGGATGCGCAAGCTCAGTTGGAAAAATGACCGCCTCATGATGTGGTCGCTGACACTGCTTTTGGGCGGGGCCCTTGGGAACTTCATTGACCGGGTCTTGTTCCAGCAAGTGGTGGACTTTGTGGACACCTTCCCCTTTGGGTATAATTTTCCCATCTTCAACGTGGCAGACATGGCGCTCACTTTCGGCGTTGCCCTGATGGGACTCGATGCCCTCTTAGAGGCAAAACGGGGTAAATAGCATCGTTCCAAAAAAAGGGCCATGGGTTTGAAAGGATTGACTGAAAATGGAAGAACTATACCTAGAAATAACTGAGGAGCTGGCAGGGAGCCGCCTGGATAAGGTGCTGAGCCAGCAAATGCCGGACATGTCGCGCTCGTACTTGCAGCAGCTCATCAAGGATGCGGCGGTGCTAGTGAATGGCAGTGTGGGAAAGTCCAATTATAAATGCCGGGCAGGGGATAGCGTGCAGGTCATCGTCCCCGAGCCCGTCGAACTCGGGGGCGTACCAGAATCTATGGACCTAAATATCGTCCATGAAGACCCGTACGTCATCGTCGTGGACAAACAAGCGGGCATGGTAGTACACCCAGCGCCGGGGACGCCTAACGGCACCCTGGTCAACGGGCTCATGCACCAGGTGAAGGATCTGTCGGGCATCAATGGTGTCTTGCGCCCCGGCATCGTCCACCGCATCGACAAGGACACCTCGGGGCTGTTGATGGTTGCCAAAAACGACCTGGCCCATGAATCGCTGGTGAACCAGTTAGTGGAAAAAACCGTTACCCGCCGCTACATCGCCCTGGTCCATGGGGAAATCCCCCATGACCGGGGAAGCATCGACGCCCCCGTGGGGCGCGACCCAAAGGACCGGAAGAAAATGACCGTTGTGGAAGGTGGCAAGCATGCCCTCACCCATTTCGAGGTCTTAAAGCGGTTCAAGGGCTACACCCTGGTGGAATGCCGACTAGAAACCGGACGTACCCATCAAATCCGTGTCCATATGCGCTACATCGGCTTCCCATTGGCGGGCGACCCCCAGTACGGGCCAAGAAAGACACTTGAAACTCCTTATGGGCAGTACCTTCATGCGGCAGTGCTTGGGTTTGACCACCCGAAAACCGGGGAATACCTTGAATTTAACTCCCCCCTGCCAGGCTATTTTGAAGAAGCCCTGGGCAGGCTCGATAAATTGAATTAGGAACAGGTGATTGAAAGTGGAGAAAAAAAGCGTGATGCGGGAGGTTCGGATGGAGATCCGAAGTGACCTGGCCATGAATATTATCAGTTACCTGATTAAAGAGGAAAATTTTATCTTTGTGGGCAATGAACAGGAAATCTGGTTGGAAAACCTGGCCCATCCAAGCGTCCAGCTCATCTATTTGAACCAAAAGAAAATTTATAACGACGAGCAGGTGAATTTTTTGATGGGGCAGCTGCAACAGGTACGGGGAAAAATCCGCCGGCGGTATTTGCTTTGGCGTCTCAATGTGGTCATCCTGAACCTGGATGACTTTTCAGTACCGAAGCTGATGGGTGGGAAAAAATGGCTCCAGGCCATCAGCATCATCAAGCCAGAGGACGCAGCAAAAAGCGACCCGCTGAAACACATGTTCCCTGAGATTGCCCATAATCCCTTGGACCGTTCCATGGGGGACCTGGTGGTGGAAATCCAAAACGTCACCAAGTCCAAGGCCCTTGAAATCCACCACACCTTAAGCTTCCAAAAAAAGCCCTTTGCCACTTATGGGTTCATCCTCTTGACGGCGGTGGTGTTTATGTGGGCGCTCCACTTTGTGGGGATGCCTTTTAGGACGTTGGCGGCCATCCAATTTGGTGCCAAATACAACCCACTCATCGCCAATGGGGAATACTGGCGCCTAATAACGGCCAATGTCCTTCATGCAGATATTTTCCACCTCCTGTTCAATGCTATTTTTATCTATCAGTTTGGGAAAATTTTAGAAACGGTGATCGGCTGGTGGCGCATGGCCATCTTGATGCTAGGCTCAGCCATTTTCGGCACCCTGTTTAGCTTCGCCTTCGTGATCCAGGTGAGCCTAGGCTCATCAACGGTGGCGTATGGCATTTTGGGCGGCCTTCTCTTCTTGGGGATTGAAAACCGGAAGATGTTTATGAGCATGGTCCGCCGGCTGGTGGCGCCCATCGTTGCTTTTTCTGCCCTTTGGGCCTTCATCGATTCCAATGTGGATCCTTTCGGGCATCTTGGCGGCTTCATCGGCGGGTTTTTGATTGCCAGCCTGATGGGCCTTCCGGGCTACCGCCAATACATCAACCGCTTCATCTTAGCAGGGGCAAGTCTTGGGCTATTGGCAGTGGGGCTGATGAGCCGCGGGAATGCCCTTGCTGTACAAACCGATTTCTCAAGCGTCAACCTTGCCCTCATCTTTCATTACGCCGAGCAGGGGCGAGAAGGACGGGCGCTGCACCTTATGGAAGTATTCGGGCTGCATGACTATTTAAATCCCTAAAACTAGCCTAAAATATTTCATAAATTACCACCTGTTGGGCACGGAGGTCGCAGCTTTTCCATCCGAGCGCCGCAGGATTTGGTAATGGGTTTCATCGGCATGGAGCAGGTCGCGTCCAATAAGGCTTTGGTGGAGGCGGTCATAAATCGGGGTCAGTCAGTCCCTTGAGGGCGCGACGATCCAATTGGTCAGGGTCTGACTCGACACGCCTAAGCCGTACTGTCCCCATTCTTGAAGCTGCCGGTTCAAAGGGACTTGCAGGACAAACTTCATATAAAATGTACGGGCCAGGACACTTGGGCCTGCATAAGAGCCCTGGAGTGGCGCTGCCGGTACCTTTGCCGTCAGCGCAATTTTCGGTTATTCGGGTTCGGGGCAGCGGCATTCGTAGGAGGTGGTGCGGTAGCTGACGCGGTAAATCAGGAGTTCGTGAACCGGCTGGGTTCCCATTTTTTTTCATAGGCTCGCCGCAACGGGGGCAATTCTGCTCATCGTCGTTTAAATCAATGGTGATTTCCTTCACGGGAATGTCCTTGACGCTGTTTGCCTTGTGCCCTTTTGTCTTTTTTTGAGGTGCTCTGGGGGACGGTTCGGGAATTTCCACCATTTCGCTATGGATAGGGTCTTTGCCTTCGCATGCTTCAACCGGTTCCGGGGAGGCTTCCCCTTTTTTGGACTGCTCGCTTTTGGAACCAAGGACTTGGTTTTGAAAATAAGCCAGCTGCTCGGTCAGCACGACGATTTGGTCGATAAGGGCATTGATCCGGGACTCGGAGGACTTGTCGGCCTCATCCATTTTGGCGAGCAGGGCCTCATAGCGGGCGCTCATCTGTTCAAATTGGGCAGAAAAAAAGGCGGTCTGGTCCCGTTCCTGATCTAGCTGGCGCTGAAGCGACTCGATAAGCTGCTTCATTTCCATATCAGTCAAGACCATCCCACCTTTCGTAAAAAGCAGTTGATTGGAGTCTATTGTACGCCCAAAGGCACTTTTTGTACAGTGCCAATTTATGGATGGCGTTTTTAAAAAACGGTACCTGGGGGGACAGGTTTGATGGCCCTTGGCTGTTCGACCGCAAGCCCCTCCAGCAGCCAGCGCACCTGCTGGGAGGAGAGCTTTCTCACCTCGTTTTCATCCCTGGGCCACTGGAGCTTGCCG
>Ga0268261_10000902_pt1 | contig 19735 bp, 19 predicted proteins | sample TergutNc150P1_FD_190353 | JGI IMG/M metagenome (GOLD analysis project Ga0268261, IMG submission 190353) | Nasutitermes corniger P1 segment gut microbial community from laboratory colony in Florida, USA - Nc150 P1 (SPAdes) (version 2) | ecosystem: Host-associated > Arthropoda: Insects >...
GAACACTAGCTGTAGCTGTTGAGACGCCTGGAACAAGCTGCAGCACCTCACTGCCTGTGGAACACAACACATTATATAATATACATATATTTGACTGGACTGTGCTTCTGGTAAAGCAGTTAGTGTTAGAACAAGAAGCAGTTGGGTGCAAGGGATGTACCTGTGACTTTGATTTGATAACGAAATTTCAGCAGCCACTGTCAACAAACATAAAATTATATATGATGAGAGATTACAAATCTGTGTATCAGAACACTTTTGGTGGTAACAAGAACTGACAGGGCAAAGTGTATCAGAACCTCTGAAGTTGCAACTATCAAAGAAATACAAGCGGGTCTTGTAAGATCAACTTGATTCATCATTACCAAGATGTCATCCATCAACACTGGCATAGCTCGCTGTGTCTGTATTCTCATTACAGGGTAAAATGTATGTATCAAAAGCACAGTACGTAGCACTGTGCAGTGATTTTTTTTTTATTATTGACATTACAGCATGCCCCACTATACATGCTACATGTTTTGCATAACTAATCTTTAGTTTTACAATTACATTTAACAATAACAAAATTATAGTGGAGGTTAGTTTATACTCGTAACGTCAATAATAATATTTTGACATCCAAAGCTTACAATTAATAATATGTACATACATTTTCTGAGAACTATCTATCTGTCCGTCTGTCTATCTATCTATCTTTTATACAAAGTGTTATTGCAGATCTGTAAAGTCTATAGATTTAACAAAGTTTACAAAAATTTGTAAATAATTATTGACGAGTGTTTCACTTGTCATAGGCCAATCACCACCTGTGTTTTTTGTTTGTGTTATCATATCATTCTTTTGGTTCTTTAATTTCTTGCATTGAAATATTAAATGGTCTGAAGTTTGTTCTTCTTCGCATGGGCACATCGGATTAACCGTTATTCCAAATCTGTGGAGATATGATCTTAGTTTCCCATGTCCTGTCACCAATGTTGTAAACTCTGGGAATATAGGAAATTTTTCTCATAGTCTATTTCTCACTGATGGGAAAAAAGCTTTAGTCACTGCCCCCTTCCCTGTATTCGCCCACTGCTCTTGCCACATATTACGTCCATTTCCCTTCTCTCGAGTTATAATCACCTCTCTTGGTATTTTGTCGTATATGACTGGCCCATCTTCCACTGCAGCTTCTTTTGCCAGTCTGTCCACCAACTCATTCCCCTCTATTCCTGCGTGTCCTTTTAGCCAGCCGAAATGCATATTCCACTTTAAATGCATCAGTGCAATAATTTTGTTTCTAATAGATTCTATCAGTCGGTTCCGTTTAAATTTGTTTTGCAGTAAATCCAAAGTTATCTTGCTGTCAGTGTATAATGCAACGTTATCTTGCTGTCAGTGTATAATGCAACGTTATCTTGCTGTCAGTGTATAATGCAACGTTATCTTGCTGTCAGTGTATAATGCAACACGTTTATCATTATCCTGTCCATCCTGAAGTTCTTCTAATTTTTCTAAAATTTTTAAAATTGCAATTTGCTTGGCTTGATTAATGGAGCAGTGTCCATGTAGTTTAAACTTCAGTTAATGTACCAACTTGCCATTCACAAATATAATTCCTGCTGCTCCAACGTTGTCTCCAATTTTACTACCATCTGTATACACTTCAGTTGTATATATACTACTGTTCTCCACTTCACGAATTATCGCTAGTTCTGCAGGATGTCACCAGTATCTTACTTCCGATCCATCATATTCTAGATTGTTAATTTTTGTTGCCATATAGGTTTGTACCTTTTGCTCTACGGTTATTTGTATAGGTCGTACTCCAGCTATCACGCACGAGGCATCATATGAGATAGTCCGGTATGTTTTAGCTATTTTAATGTTTACGAGTCTTTGTATTCTTTTATATTTTGTAAGGTTCCTGTTTTTCCGTATGGCTTCTATCCATATGGGTGCTCCATACGTTAGCATTGGGACTACCGCTCCCTCAAAAACTGTCTTGAGAGCTTTAAGCCCTAAACCCCATTGCAGCTTTGCTGTTCTAGCAGATATATTGATAAGAGTACTTAATTTTGCCACAGTATGGTCAATATGTGCATTAAAATTAAACTTGATGTCTAAGTATATTCCTAAATACTTCATTTCTTCATTTTGTTCCAGTCTTTTGTAATTCAAGTAAATATCAACTTCCCTGTCGTCGTTTCTTTTCCTTGATATAAATAAAACCTTAGATTTATTGTCGTTAAATTCTATTTTATTTTCAGTGGCCCATCTCTCAATTTTCTTTAAATCCTGATTCGTGTAATTTTCTGTTCCCATTTTACATGCTGCTCTTATTAAAACAATTAAATCATCCACAAGGGCTATCACTTTAGTTCGGCTATTAAATTTCAAATTTAGAAGTGAATTATACATAATATCGAAAGCATGGGCCACAACAAGACCCCTAAGGACATCCCTTCTGGACTTCTTTATCCGTCTTATAATTATTTATTGACAATGTTGCTTTCCTACTGTTAAAGTAACTTGCTGATAAATTGTATAGATTCTTGGGACATTTAAGTTCTCTTAACTGCTTCAGGATGCCAGGCCACCAGGCTGCATCAAATGCCCCTTTAACATCAAGACTGACTATAACTGTGCATTGTTTTAATCTTAAACTTCCTTCTATAAATTTAATATTCAAGGATCCGTGCATCGTAGTATGACTCAGTAGCAATAACCAACAAGATGCAACTTGGTAACGGAATTTATTATTCCTCAGTACATTAAAAGCTCAACGTGTTTCGAGCGGTATGTCGCTCATCATCAGGAGCCCCAACTGTATTTACAGCCTCTGGTTTACATATCTATAAAATTTTGAACTTCCATTGCTGCGTCAGCTGTTCCTCTCTGGGGAGTGAATCCATACTGGCTGTCGTTGAACAGATCGTCGGAATATGTGTGGAACAGTATCCTGTCGATCATCAATCCTTCCAACAGTTTACCCCCAATATTCAGTAGATTTATTGGTCGATACTTCGATACGTCATTACATTCCTTTTTTCTGGTTTACTAATAGGAATTATAACTGAATGCTTCCATTTTTTTAGGAAAGCATCCCTCCTTTAGACACACGTTGTACATTTGTGTGAAAAACAAAGGAAAAACTTGAAAAGCTCTTGTTAGAATGTCGCTGGTTAATCCATCCTCTCCAGGAGCCTTTTACAAGTTGAATTTTTTCAAATTAGCTATTATTTGTCCCTTCATAGAAGCTTTATTGTCAGCCGTGTCTGGTGGCTCTTGAATTTCCTTCCTAATTTTTCTGTGGAGTTCGTTGTCGCTATCCTCTCTGTCATCAGGTATGAAGTGTTGAAGCATGTGCATTATTGTGCTCCTCGTGTCTGCGGTGCACGTTCCATCTTCTTTCTCGAGTGTAGTCAATCTAGCACTAGTTCTGATTTTTCCAGCTGCTATTTTATACACTATATTCCAAGGGTTAACTCCGTCATTTATTGTGCAGAACGTTTTCCATGATTTCAGCTTTGCTTCTTGCATTTTGCCTTCACACTCACGTCTTCCATCAAAGTACTTTTCTTTTCTCTCCTGTCTCACATTCTCATTAGTAGTAGTTCTTTGACACCTCCTCCGTAAAGCATTTGTCCTCTTTCTCAACACCATTAATTCTTCTGTCCACCATGAAACAGCAGTCTTTTTAATTAAATGCTTCGCTCCTCTTGATACCTTGAATGCCGTATTACACGCTGCTGTGATGCAAGAGAAAGCAGTGCCTACTAATTCATCCATGTCCTCACAGAAGTTTATTTTATTACACAACTCCTCGTCTGTTTTCTCCCAGCCTTCCTTGTTGTTCTCACAGTTGAATTTAGTAATCATATTAGATGCTAAAATGGCTTCAAACTTTCCAAAGTCCTCATTCTTTATTATATACCTAATCCCCACATAATCTGTAAGAATAATACGTTTATCCTGCCTCACCATTCTGAGATTCAATGTTAAAATTTTGTGATGTGAACAACTTTCTTGTATACTGCATGTCCTATCAGTTACATGCCTTAACAATTGATTTTTAACAATTGTTAAATCCATGTAACTACTACCTCGTTGTTTTAAACGTTGGTTCTGACCTGTCATTTACTATGTACAAGTTAGAAATGGTTAAAAGACCTTCCAAAACTTTTCCTCGTTGATTCGTTATTGTGTTGTACCATGTTTTACTTCTGGCGTTGCTATCAGCTGTTATTAGTAAAACTTGTCCCTTTAAATAATTTAAAATTTGTTCTGTTTTCCTAACATTTATTTCAATGTCTTCTGTAATATCAAAATATGAACTTATTCCATAGAATTTTGTGTTCCTGTAACTTATTTCTGCCACAACGCAGTCTTCGTCAGGAAAATTTTTAATAAGTACTACATCTATTTCTTTATTGTTTACAAAAGCGCTGATCATTTCCTTCCATCTCCACTCACATAAGTTCTAAGCGATTTAGGTATTCCGGCCAAATGACTGCATATATTGTAGGGCTCTTGTACAAAAGCAAGATCTATTTGATTGTCACTCATCATTCGGACCAGATTATTCGTTGCTGCATGCTTGTGTTGTAAATTGACTTGCAGACAACCCAGAGGTCTCATTTCTCTGTTCGTACAATTTGTGCGATTATCCATTTTAGTAATCCATCCTCTCTGTGTACTTTTTTAAAACGGCTTTATGGCAACCGCAGCTTTTATCTAGCGACGGATGGTTTACATTGACTTGCGTTGTTTTGTTGTGCTTATTGTAGCTGATGCAATTAACACATCGATGATTTATATCCATATCGATATTTACATCCCCGAAGCATTCCTGTGCCCTATGATTGTATTTGCTACATTTGTAGCAGTGCGTAACGCTCAAATAATCATTGCTGTTACATACGTGCCGGCCTATTTTAAGTTTTCTGTCCACCAAGCGTTTACAAGTTTCAGAATTCACTTCTATTACCAAATTCTTGTGCTTTTCCCCGTCTTCAAACACGAATTTTGGCTTTATTTCATTTTCATTCAAATTCAATTCGGAATTTTGTAAAACTAAGGCTTGTACCGCGTTCTCCAAAGTAACGTCTTCTGGTACATTAAACACAATTATTCTGGGGTTTTTGAGTGTTGACATGTAACTTTCAAGTTCTTCCCCGCATACTTCATTTATGTTCTTGCATACTTCTTCCAATTCACTTTTCTTTTCTGACTCAATTAGTAACTGACTGTTCTTCAGCGGTTTGAGGGCACTGATTCCTACTTTCATTTGAGTCGGGTTCACTTTTGACTTGAGTAGGGTCCTGGTGTATTCCGCACTTTGACTATTTTTAGATTCAACAAACAATTTGTACCTTTTATCATCATAAGGCACAATACCTGGTCTGTCTGCCACAATGTCTGAGCAGCACTTCTTCGTTCTGCCAGCAGATCAAGCCACGTTCCAGTTGATGTCCTTGGAGTTCACTTGCGAACCAAGAGATGTCACCTCATTGTCCTCTCTACAGTTGCCACCCACGCCAAACTGTAATGCTTTGAGCGTGCTGTTCGTTTCCGCAGCTTTCATTTCCAAACTGACAATCAGTTTGTTTTTGTCTTCCACTTCACTCTTTAATCTAGCAAATTCTTTCCTAAGGTTACTCACAGCTTTAAGTATGTCCTTCCTTAAATCGTTCCTCAGATTGCCACTCTTTTCTGTCACACTTACTAAAACATTCAGAGCGTCTTCGACCGCATCCTCACCAGTTGACGCCTTTTTGGACTCCCACTGTGCAGTGTGTGTGTGTGTGTGTGTGTGTGTGTACAGACAGTACGATACGGTATGTCAGCATGTACTGTGTACATACAGACAGTACAGTATGTCAGCATGCAGTGTATTTCAAAAAGCATTATTAATTCCCAGTGTCAATGATCAGCCTCAGTGCCTATCAACTAAGTTCCGGTCGCACCTCTACTGCAGGGTCAGGCTGAATAATCCTGCGCACCACCACATGTGCTGTGATGTTCAGCACACAGCCACTGTTCACTTCACATTCAGCAGTAAGCCTCCTTGGTCTTTGGTTAGCCATGGCTTCAGCAGCAGCCTGTGACAACAAAATATTCCATAACTACATTTAGATAAGCAATTCAGAACTTCTCATGACTCAGCTTACACAACCAACTACTTTCAGAACTGAAGCCAAATCCCACCCCACATTCATTTTGCTTAAACTTTCCATACAACTAGCAGCATTTAACTGTTTTGTGGGAGCTCTACCCACAAATCTAAACTTACACCCACTGTTTGGTGACAGTAATGTTGTCCCTGTCCACACCATGACAGCATACAAGGGGAGCAGAGGTACGGCACCACTCAGCCTTAACCTGGCATAATATGGATGTGAGTGGCAAACTGCCAGCACCAGCCACTTTATGCTCAGGAACAAAACCACAGTAGCCACTGAACAGAAGGCTGCATGGGCTCCAGAGCCAGTCTGGACATTGATGAGGAGCAAAAAATCTCTTGCCACTGCCAGGAATAGTCTCAGATCCTCCAGTCCACACCTGCAATACACAGAGTACGAGGAACTCTTAAAAATTACATTAAAAAGTGAACCTGTTACAACATGAGAACCACAAATCTCACAATTAAAACGGTACTTTTTATATGTGTGTGTGATGGTTATGGATATCAGCCAATAGCTAAGGTCACCATACATTAGTCATCAGGGTGTCAAAAACACAGTGATATTGAAATCCAAACTCCAATCCAAATCCAACTTTCCTGACTACAGAAATGTCTCCTCCTTATTCATCAATTTGCCATGTTAACAATAAATAAGTTCAAAAACAGCAATTTTCTACAAAGACTGCCACTTTTGCAACATACACACATAGCCACATCTTGAATGTCATTTTTTTTATATGCACTGCAAGTCACAGCTTTGGCAATCGCAGTGCCGGGTTTTTCAGCAGCCTGCCTGCAGTCACATGTTGATATTGTTCATTCTGTAAAGATACAAGGTGTAAAGACCGATAAAATAAAACTGCTAAAGAACATGAAGGAAGGAAAAATTAAGGAGAAAATACCAACAAAATAAGAATAAAGGGGAAGGAGAAAGTCAAAACACACAACACCAAAATTAAACCTCATATTACCAACACCAAAATTAGACCTCATATTACCAACTACAACCTCATATTACCAACTACATTTGTTACTAAAACTCTGGCAACATTCCATCAGTCACATGGAACTATAAATTGTCATGGGAATAAAAAATTTGAATTAGAATGTCAGTTTCACTCTCCAGTGTATGTCTAATGCGATGTAATGTACTGCTGTAATGACTGTCATGATCACAATGCTGCAGACAGTAGTTTCAAACTGTGACAAAGATCACCCTTGCTCCAAGTCAACACTGAACACAGTGCAAAAGCACAATGTCAAAAGCTGTTGAAGCATACAAACACCAAGTTCTTTTAAAACATTTATTTTGCGCTGTACATTTCCCATGATAGGTGTGGCAACATGAGATATGAAGGAAAGACCATATGGAAACAACAAAAGTGTGACAAGGCTGTCAAACATACACGGTTATCAACGAGGGGGGGAGGGAGAATGAAGAGTATGGAGAGGTACAAAAAATGTGCATGAATGCATGACCTGACAGGAAACAAAAGGGCAAGGAACCACAGGACTGAGAAGGAACAGAAATCCAGGGAGAGAGAAAGTACAACAGTGAGTGGTATGGATAAGAGGAACAAGACAGGCAGTGTACCTATAGTGTAACATGTGGTGTGTCTGTATGATGTTTATAGCTACATGGCTATACATACAGCCTCCTACCATTTCAGTTATATTGAACACCAGGAACAATGAGCTCTTAGTAATGTTCTTGATCTCAACATCATCTCCATAGACAATCTACAGTATTGCCATTGTACTGCACACCTACACATGTCACTACCAATATAACACATTCCCGTATAAACACAACGTTGGTGAGATACAAACATTTAATAACACTTACACTTCCCTGACTAACAGCCTGATGCCATTAATGGCAATTTACTGTCACCAACAACAAAACAATGTACTTCACTTGCCATGTGAAATTCGCAGTATATTTGTGCATTTTAACCAAATCTCAATTTTTCTAAACACATATTAATAAAAGTCTCCAATATCAAATTCCACCAAAACCTGTCACGACAATATTTGTGGACAGACAATGATGGCAATGCCAACAGGTGCGTTTTGTGATTTACGCGAACATGTCTAAAAAGTGAATGAGAAATGGAAAGACAAAAATATAATTATGTCACAATGGAAAATTCAGACTGGATAAAATGCCTGAAGTTATAACACATGGCTAAAGGAACACAGCAATAAATGAAACAGAGAGAAGCCAAATGAAAAGGTGAAAGGGATTAAGAAATGAACATTAGAAGGTAAAGACAACCTGAATAATAACACTATCACAGTGTAACCATGACAAAGGATTATGAATGAATGGCGAAGGTGGTAGGATTACGAAGTATTAAAAAAATAAAAACTGAAGTGATAAAAATAAAGAAACAAGAAGTACAAGAGGAGAGAGACCCCCTCCATACACACAAAATGGAAAAAAGGAAATACAGCCAGAAGGGAAGCGTGATAGTGGGGCAGACTGAAAGGCAAAAGAGTGAAATCAAGACCCAAAACACAAACACACAAACACCAAGGACACTGCAGTTCAAGGTAGGAGAGAGAAGAAACACACAAAAACAATCATAACGCTGCATGTGTGCAAAAACACTTGCTGTGAATGTGTGGACCACAGCACATTTTCAAATGATGTGCTGAACTCTGAAGTCAAAATGGAACGGTAAGCCCACAAATGTATGCATGTTGTGATAACTTAAACATTTATATTGCACTTACCTTCTGCTTGATTTAAAGATACAATTCCTGCATGAAAGGCATTGTATGGACTTACATCACTATCATACAATTTCATCATGCACTCTGTGCACAATTTGTACATTAAAATTGGGATTTGAGGTTCTCATAGTGGTGCTGATGAAGATTCAGTTCTCTGGGATGCTGGTTACAGCATCTTGACTGGGAAACAGTTACAATGAGAAATGGCATAACATCCCAGTAGAACTGAAACTATGTCCAAATCACCCCACTTGGACCTCACCAGTTTGTAAGTGGCAATTAATAAAGGAATGATATCGAATCTGCATACACAGAAGCCACCTGCTTTGCGCACACCTACCATGCTATTTTACAGACAAGTCATATTGAAAAAGTTACATATTCTTCAAAAACCTGCTCCCACACAAAACAAGAACCCTATGCTACAACTGCTGTAATCACATTCCACAAGTTTGAGCCACTGCATGTTGGAACTGTTGATGGCAGAAGATTAATGTGTAGCAGGAGGGGTGGTCCCTAGTGACCTCGCTAACAGGAAGCTTCAAGGTGGATTCAGTTTTCCAGTTAAGGTCATGGGCACTGACAACATGGCCAAAGTATTAGGTGTCAACATTCCACTGTTTCTCTGGAATACAGTTCTATTTTCCATGCACTTCACTGTTACTTAGCAACATCTGTCAATGGCTGTGCACTTACAATGTTCATGCCACAGTGACCACTGCTGGTGCACCCAACCAGTGCTTGAATCCCTGTCTAATAGTATTTTGTTTGCAGTGCCTTTGGGTAACATACATTTCCTTCAGCCTTTCTCAGCTGTTTTCACTTATTCATTTTCTGTCTTATTTTACTCACAATTAAGAATGAGACACGAGCAAAAAGGCTAAAACCAGGATACACACACATACATACTGTATTTACTTCATAGCAGTCAGGCTATGCACATTGTCAAAATACAGTTTTGAAAACTAAATACAGGCTGTACCTGTGCTATAAAACCAAATACCAACAATTTGAACCATGCAACAATAACATAACTGCATGGGCACAGTATGTGTAACACAGACTACATGCAAACTCAGGAAAAGACCAAATGCTGCACTATGTTACAGTGCGGCTGTGTGCAGTATTGACACTTCTCCTCTCTGCATGTTGCACAAGAGCACCTGCCACTAACATGCTGCACAACACACACTGTTGGTTTGCACCAGCCCACCTGACAGTGTCTGCTTTCGGCATGGGCAGCTGGGATTTCATTTCCTACAGGGTGGCCTTTTTTAAATCACTGTGTCTGTAATGGATTTGGGGTCCATAAAATTTCATTTTCTATTGTTTATTATTTGAATTTACTTTCTGTCTTCTTTTATTCATATTAAAGACTATGTGCAAAGCAACAGATGTTGACAACAGTCCAACATTATATATGGCCACAGCACTAAGCTTCGCACACAGTCATGCTAGCACAGGTCAAGCAACTTGCAGGACTAATGATGGCGCATGTCATCAGTCAAATGAGAACAAAAAGTTGTGACACTCACAACACACAACACTTGCTTGCCTCCTGCATCGACACTGTGCAGTGTTTACTTCATCCAGAAATGTATCTTGGTGTACAAGGCTGAAATATTTACATCCTATTAATGATTCAAGGCTGGCAGGATGACATGTGGTGTTATTAGGCAAGTGACTTCTGATGTTCCAAAGGATTCTGCAGACCTCATCTTCCACCAAAACACCAGGAACCACTCACCCAATCACAGGACCTGAATCCTCAGCAGCACCTCTGTGAGGATCTGAAGTTATTATTTTGGCAGGACACCTCACATACCTTACCAGGCATCCATCTGTAAACAGGCGGTTGTAATGGGTTATGCATACAGACCGCTGTATGAGTATGTCACAAGACACAATTACGTAGCGTGAGACTTGCCTCCTCACCGTTTTCTGCAGTCAGTGTCACCACTACCATAGTGGGATTCCCAGCAATCTTGTACACACAATATTTCTTGAGTTTATGTGAGGGGAAGTGGGGAATGGGGCTTATTGGCTGAATGCTGTTGCAGACATTCAAGATTACAAGAAACCCCACCTAACTGGGAATTGTACAGTGGGTGCCTATACCATGGTAATGTTACTACCAACAGTGCTACAATGCAGCAAACTGAACTGAACTTGGTAAGACATACAGAGGAAGAGAAAAATGCAGAACATAAACTGTGGACAAAGAAACAGTAGCATGTCAACCCTTGATATTTTGGCCAGGAAGTAACAGTAGGGTCCAAAACTCAAATCCAACTGGAATAAGAAGAGCAACGTAGCAAGCTGTGTTATCTACAAACACAGTGTTGGAAGCCAACAGTATAAAACCAATACGATGCCCACAAGACAACACTCTGACATTCCAGTGATGAGATGAGTGGCTCAAATGATCACAAGGGCAAGGTGGAACTCATTTCAGGCAGGCTGCTCTATTCTGAATACCAACTTTAGCCATTACATGCTCTGGCAAGTCAGCAGTCCAACTGTGCTTATCACACTGGCCACTTTACCCTACACATACAAAACTCACTCTCTACTCGAACAGTAATCCAAGTGGGCCACAGGGACAGCCCAGATATGGCACAGAGGAAAAAATTTGCTTTCCAAGAACTGAAGCCTGGTTACGAAGCCAGTAGTGAGGCACTTTACGCACCAGACCTTCCATAACTGATCAGTATGCACCAATCACACACTTCGTGACTTGTCTGTGAGGTTCTTAGGCATCCAGCGTGGACACACTTTTCTATGAACTGGCTTATCCTGGGCAGTGCTGTGTGCTCTACCCATTGAATGTGCAGCTCTCTAGCAATGCCAGTTAGGCAACAATATGGACACAATCCATCACAGCACAACTCTTTAGTATAAAAAATCTAAAATAACTACATGTATCAGCTGTACAAGGCAGCCATCAGCAGGATGTACATTTCAGAAATGTAAAAATTACATAGCTCTAGCTATACATCTAAATGTACTTCTAGATGTATAGCTAGAGCTGTAGTATTTTCTTTTTGCGGCCTGATGTTGGCTGCCTTGCACACCCAAAACAGGTAACTATTTTAGATCTGCTCTAATAAAGAGTTGTGTACTGACTGACCATGTCCTTATTGCTGTATATTATACAGACATATGGGGATGACAAACCTTGCCTCCAGTCAGCTTAATATGTCTGTCCTGTCTGATCACACCATCTGCACAACACAGTGTACTCTGTAGTAGGTATGTTTGAACATCCAGATCACTGCCTGCCATCAGCGTCGGTCCTGCTCTTACCAAAAGCACCTCACTGTATCCACCCCTGTGTCCACAACAATACACATGCTCCACAGAGCTCCGCCAGCTGGCAATGCACTTCCACCAGTGCAAAACCCTTCACACACAAAAATCTCATCACACTGCATACTGCAAAGGTGAGGATTATGGACAAACAGTAATAAAATGCTTTTTATATTCATGGGTCCGTGCATTGTGAATCAGTTTCAACAACTGTCCAACAAGATGTGATTTCAATAACTGTCCAACAAGATGTGACTATATACAGTTTATCATATTTCCGTAAACTGCTCTACATGTTTCGGGTGGTAACGCCACCCATCATCAGAAGCACATATAACTGTAATTACAGCTATAGCAGAAGGTAGCAGAGATGGTTTGACCAGTGCCAGATGCTGTAATTATAGTTATATGTGCTCCTGATGATGGGTGGAGTTACCACCTGAAACACGTAGAGCAGTTTACAGAAATATAATTAACTGTATATAGTTGCATCTTGTTAGACAGTTACAGAAATTAACAAAATGCTCTTCCACCTAACATTACAATCTTGAACTGCTGCCATGTAAAATAAAGAAGACAGAATCAGGTTACTCCTTCCGCTGTGTCGAACAGCGTTTTCCACCTCAACGGTGATCAGCAGTTCGTACGCTAAGTAACTCTGATGCAAATACCTTGCTGTATTTTGGACAGTAAAATATAATCCTCATAAAAGAGGACTCTAAACAGCTGCATCAACCACATATTTCTATCTTACTTATATTACATTCATAGAATGACATGTCCTACACCCTTGTACCATGGTGTGAGTATGGAAATAAATTCAATGCTCTACTCCACTGTATGCATGCCACTGACACATTTCCACAGTTGGTTGTACAAGGTTAAAACAGGGCTTATTCTCAGTACGCTGCAGTCATTCACAGGTGGCATGTACCATCAGAAAATTATTTATATTAAGTGGTATCAGTTTTTATATACTTCGGATCATAAATAAACAGTAAAAATTCAATACAAGAAGAAATTAGACTAAGAATACAAGCAGGAAATAGAAATTTGTTTGCAAACAAAAAACTCCTGAAAAACAAGAATCTTAACACTGCCAGTACACTACAGATATACGAGGGTGTATCAAAAAGTCCCGAGACTGGACCTATAGACTAGAATGTATTTACTTGATTTAAGTTTGGGCAGCATCCCCTTCAAAATAGTCCCCTTGTGCAGCGACACATCGATCCCAGCGCCGTTGCCACTGCTGGAACGCGTGCTGTTAGTCCTGTTCTCGAAGCGTACCAAGAACATTCTGTGATTCCTGCTGGATCTCCTCCACTCTGTCAAAGCGGCGACCCTTTAGCTGCAGCTTCATCTTCGGGAAGAGGAAGAAGTCGCAAGGAGCCAAATCTGGTGAATAAGGCGGATGCAGAAGTGTGATAATGCCTCTGTGGGCGAGAAACTCACGCGTTACGAGAGCTCGGTGAGAGGGTGCATTGTCATCATGGAGCAGCCAATTGCCCACGCACCACAGTTCAGGTCGTTTTCACCGAATGTCCTCCCTCAGACGGCGAAGAACATCACAGTAGAACTCGGCGTTCACGGTCTGGCCTTCGGGGACAAATTCATGGTGCACAATCCCTCGAATATCGAAAAACATAATGAGCATGCTCTTGGTCACGCTGCAGCTCTGCCTCGCCTTCTTTAGTCTTGGGGATCCTGGGCTCTTCCATTGCGAAGACTGTTGTTTAGTCTGGGGATCATACCCATAGACCCAACTCTCATCCCCAGTGATGACCCCCGACATGAAGGATGGGTCATCCACGGCACACTGACGAAGCTCTTGACAAATTGCAACACTGTGCTCTTTCTGTTCGGGGGTCAGAAGCCTGGGTGCGAACTTTGCACCAACGCGGTGCATGTTCAAATCACACGTAAGAATTGTCTGCACTGTTCCGTATGACACATTAACGACTGTAGCAATGTCCTTAATGGTTCTCCGACGATCCTCATGCACAAGCCGCCGAATTGTTTCCACATTTTTAGGTGCTGAGCTCGTGGAAGGTCGCCCTGACCTCTCGTCGTCTTTGAGTGATGTTCTGCCTCTCTTGAAGCGCGCGTCACTCGAAACAATTCGCATGACTCATGGCCTCGTTTCTATACGCATGTCGTATCATTTCAAAATCTCCGCTCCAGATTTGCCGAGTTTCACGCAGAATTTGATGTTTGCTCTCTGCTCCAGTTTCACGTCCATGCTGAAATCGCAAATGTGCAGACACACGTGGTGACAAACACTTGTGTTGTGCAACTCCCAATGTTCACACAGTGACGCCACTCGGCATGCTGAGTGGTGACAATCCCTGCTCCCAAGCACAGCGCACTCATTCACGTACTGCCATCGGTTGGTGGTCTATGGAACTAGTCTCGAAACTTTTTGATACACCCTTGTATAAATCTATCATACGACCTACTGTAACATATGGCTGTGAAAAATGGGCTATGACAGTCACAGAACAAAATGGCCTACTGGTTTTCGAGAGAAGGGTACTTAGAAAAATATACGGACCAACATTAGACAATGACGGAACATGGAGGATAAAAACAAATGAAGAATTAGAAATTCTAGTTAAGAAAAAAAAAATTGTAAGATTTATAAAATCACAGAGATTACGATGGGCAGCACATGTAGTCAGAATGGACACAACAAGAATTGTTAAAAAAGTAACTGAATGGGAACCATGCTCATCAAGACCAGTAGGAAGAGCAAGACTGAGATGGCTTGACCAAGCAGAAGAGGATTTAAAGAAGATGAAAGTGAGAAACTGGAGAGAGAAGTGTAAAGATAGAAGATTGTGGAATGAAATCATAAAGCAGGCCAAAACCCACCAAGGGTTGTAGCGCCGACTGAAGAAGAAGAAGTGGTATCAATTGGTATTAGTGCAATATTTTAACAGTGTAGCATTTTCAAATTCTATTTTACTGTACTATATTAACAAACCACTGCTTCATCATGTACTGTAATAGTCCACAGCCTGCAGGCAAGGTGGAACCTCCCTACACCTTCTCCACGTCACCATTACGCTAATTTGGGGAAGGTCATTACCTCATCCCAAACCAAAGGTCGTGGGCCACTAAAGATTCGCCTATTCCCCAGTTCTTTCAATACCCCTCTGGGCTGAAGCTATTGGGCCTCTCACCTTATGGTGCATCAGTTCACATCCTCCAAGTGCTGCTACCCTTTTGTAGTTAACTCTGCCTCAGAGAATTTGTGCAATGTAAACCCCCACCAAACAGAGCAGAATCTTGGACACTGAATAAATATATTGCTAGACAGCTGGCTGTGTCGAAAGAAAAGTTTTAAGAAAAATGTTCTGGGGAATGAAGGTAAATGAAAATTATAGAAAATGATATAATAAAGAATTAATGCAGCTGTTTGGAGATATACCAGATATAGATACAAATTTACATTCATTTGTCAGAGTAAGTCAGTCAAATTGGATTGGTCAAGTTAATAGAATGGATAGTAAGAGAAAAGTAAGTCTAGTATTTAACAATAATCCTCAGGGAAGCTGACTAAGAGGATGACCAAGAAACAGATGGTGGAATTGTGTACAACTGAATATTAATAAATGCAAAATTAACAACTGGATGGAGAGGTCAATAAAACAGAGATGACTGAGAAGTCCATTAAGGAGATGAAGGTCTGCATTAGACTGTTGTGCCAAAGAAGAAGAAGAAAGAGAAGGAGAAGGAAGAGGAGGATGAGGAGAAGGAGGAGAAGAGGGAGGACAGGAGGAGAAACCCCCACCAAATGATTTCCCACACCAACCAGACCTATTTCACAGGCATTCTGATGACTACTGCTAACCAGTGGCAGATAACACTAGCTTGCAATAGGATGTACAGATATACTGCCACAGGAAGTGCCTGCTCATGAAGTCTGGAATCTCAACAACATTAGCAAGGAAGCTAGGAATGTTGATTTATTAGGGTGCACTTCTCCATACAGGAAAAAAGACTTATCCGCACTACAAGGAATCAATTTACGGGGTACCATTAAAATGTTACAACCACATTACTCTGCCTCCTGCTATCACTGTATTAATCTAGCTTACCTGTTAGCAGTATGTAAAAGACAACATCACTGCCGTATTATACTCTGGTCCTCTCCATGATTGTCAGACTGACGCTATAAGTGCAAGTTGTACGACGCGCAGGGGAGGGAGGTGGTGAAAAGGCGGAGACATGAGGAAACGGAATACGGATAACGGAAAACCTGAAGCAAGGACAGCAGCGACACTGGTGTTGGCGAGGTAAAGAGTGGAGTCCAGATACTGCACTGGTGCCTAAGAGATCTGTGGTAGTTGTAGTTCCTTCAGGTCGCAAGCGACTCGTGCTGAACCTAGTGGATTTTCTTAGCAACAACAACGGAGTCTTGCTAACCCTTTATTCCTTCCGACGCTCCGTATTTTCCACGGCCTTGTAAATCAGGTCCCTCCGCTGCGTTGTTTTGCGTGGCAGTTAATTATTAATCTGTGGTTATGGTTTCGCGCCGGTATATAATCAGGGTTACTCGTATTTCGATTTCCTTTTTTTCAACTGCATAGCAGTCCCAACACGAAAATTTTCTCCATAGAATCTGACGTGCACAGTATGTGTCCGAAATATTTCAGTTTTATAGTTGTGACTAAGGCTTTCACAGAGTGCTTGAGCTTAATGTGATGGATCATAGATGGATTCGTCATTCTTGCTGTCGATGGTAGTAGGAAGGAATGTTTTCCACCAACTGACAGATTAATTTAGTCTAAATGGCTGCATGAAACTTAATGATTCAAAGGTAATTCAACTGGAGTGTTCTACCAATATGAAGGAATAATTTATAATTAAATCTGTCAACTGAAATTGCTAATAAAAACCAAATTATTTTTAGGTCTAACCTTCAAATAATTCTGCAATGTGTTCTACGTTCCTATGCGTCCCATCTGAGCTGCGAATGAGATATAACTCAGCAGCCACGTGCTGTGAGTTATGTTTGGTTGCGTGTTGTGAGCTGCTAACAAAGTAAACAGCAGCAGGAGAGAAACGGTGTAAGTACGTAAGAGTGTAGTTTCGTCCTGATGAAACATGCATGATAAGCGACTGGAGCAAAGAATTAACATCAAGTTTTGTGCAAAGTTAGGCAAAAGTGCGAGTGAAACTCTGCAGTTGTTAGAAGAGGCTTACGGTGCTGCTGCTATGAAGAGGACGACTGTGTTTGAATGGCATAAAAGGTTTAAAGAGGGACGGGATGACGTGAAAGACGACGAAAGATCTGGACGTCCGAGAACTCGCCGGACAGATGAAAATGTGGAAAAAGTGCGGAAATTGGTTTGTACTGACGGATCATTAAGCCTACGAATGATGGCAAGGAAATTAAATTTACACATCAACACTGTTAGGGAGATTTTGGCAGAAGATTTGGGTGTAAGGAAGTTTTCGGCAACAGTGTCAAAGAAGATGAAAGAACAGCAAAAACCAAGGGGTAAAGAGCACTACAAAAACTAGTGAAAGCACAGAGTGGCTATAATTGATAGGTTACACCATGAAAAGGAATAAAAATAAAAAATGGTCACATATAATATATGTAGGATGATTTCAAACAATACATAAAACCAAAACCATCTTATTGTGCAGATTAATAATTCACTAAGGTATGGAAATGCGATTTCAGAAAATGTTAATTCTGGATAATAGTTCAAAACCAACATTCAATTACAATAATTTCATGCATGCCCAAGGCAGCCATGTTAAATAAATCACAATACCTACGAGAATTTACTTTTTCAGACTACAAAAAACTGGCAGAACGTGTTAGGGTAACTTTGAATGACTGACTACAGTCGTATATGTCTACTGGATTTTCCCAACCATGTTTCCACACTTTATAATCTTGTGGGAAGGTTATAAAGTTTAGAAAGGTAAGAATCGCGCTCTTCTGGGTTATTACACTTGCCGAGTAAAACCCAGAAAAGTGCAGTTCTCATATACTTCACAGTGGAAAACTGCAGTCATGTTTAGAAAGGTAGTTGGGTAAGTCAAGTGAAGTGTATTATTTAAAGCCACGTGGTATACATTACATACTTTCACTGACTACAGTTGTGTGCAACAGGTCTGAACTAAAAAGATCCCCTTGGATCAGATGAAGGTAGATGGAAAATGAATGTGCACAATTGTAGTCAGAGAACATGAAACAGATTAACATTGTGTTTCTATGTTGAATTGTTTCTGTAATTGGCCATCTGGCTGTTGACTCGGCACATTAATAAAAATTAATTGAACTGAATTACTGTCCTTACTATTCTTCCATTGTTTACTGTGTGTAATTTAGTTATTGTTGTTTACTAAAACTACTTGAACCTACCTTCAAAGGTCATGTGTCCGTCTTATTCCTTACCATTTACAGCAATATTCAAGACTATCAGCTTGTGCTTAACAGAATCTCTTCACCATAATACTCTGTACTGTGGTTTTTGAGCTGAAAAATGCAGACACATATATGACTGTTGTTTCTACATTGAACCCTTGGTCATGCAACTTTCAATAAGCCAGCACCTGCATCTGACCAGAACAGTTATTTAAGAGTGATTGTGAATTATGTGCAAAAACTTTAATTTTGCCTTCATGTGACATGTTGTACTGTACTTCTGGTAGTCAATAATGTGGCAATGTAAAGTACATTTACATAGAAGCTAGCTGAGGACTAGTTAAGCCCTGTGGAACACAGGTCAAATGTCGTTAAGTGGCAGAAGTTCTTGACACATGTTAAGGACTTAAAATATAGTTTAGAACTTATTTTATTCTATACCAAAATTGTACCATGTATGTGTTGTTTTGTACCAAAACACTGCCTACGAGGGGCGGCTGATAAGTAATGCACACAGTGAAATATTTTGCAAACAGAGCAAAGTAGCGATGCGCGCACAGTGGGTCTTTGTAGCCACAACCCTCTTGCACAGCAGCGCAAAGTTTCATTCCTTTCTCTACGCTGGTTCTAAAACAGTGCGTGTTAACATGGAGTCATGTTATGGTGGTATGTCAACGAGATTGAAGCAACGTGCAGTGACTAATCTTTAAGTGCTGAAAACGTAACGCCAGCTGAAATTCGCCGTTCACAGGCTGTGTATGGTGAAAACACTGTTAACAGAACTACAGTAAATCATTGGGCCATTAAATTTTGTGAATGTGAACCAGGTCGTGCCAATATTGTTCACCAACCTCGCAGTGCAGGGCCGGTTTCCGTGACAGATGACAGGCATCAAAAACAGGTTGATGAACTGATCAAGCATGACCGCCATATCACCCAGAAGCAGAAAGCAGGTAGGCTATGAGTGTCTAAAGAAAGAGTGGGCTATATCATTGGTTTACTTGACTACACAAAAGTCTGTTCTCGATGGGTGCCACGCATGTTGACGCCGGAAAAGAAATAAAAACGTGTTGAAATTTGTGAAGAACTTTTGAAGCGCTATCGCGAAGAGGGAGATCAATTTCTTT
>Ga0268261_10000903_pt1 | contig 19726 bp, 26 predicted proteins | sample TergutNc150P1_FD_190353 | JGI IMG/M metagenome (GOLD analysis project Ga0268261, IMG submission 190353) | Nasutitermes corniger P1 segment gut microbial community from laboratory colony in Florida, USA - Nc150 P1 (SPAdes) (version 2) | ecosystem: Host-associated > Arthropoda: Insects >...
TTCGATTAAAATATATTTTATTCATACTTTTATAAAATTACTTGTTTTTAAATTTGAACAAACTAAAGAGGCTTAATTTCACCTCTTTAGTTTATAAATTATAAAATCAAAATAATCTTGTTACTTATAATTATTTTCTGTTAAAACCATGTACTAACAACCCAAGTAACCGCTCCACCTGCAGCACTTCCTATAGCATTTGATACAACAGAGTTCTAAAATCCTCCTCCATCTATTTCAAATAGTTCATTGTGAGTAAGTTCTTGAAAATTACCCATTTGTAAAATGTTTTCTATTTTAATTTACTATTTTATGTATTACAAAGTAATGGTTGATACTGGTATTTTTAATCCTTTTTTGTTTTTCTATTGTTCCTAGACAGGCTACTCCACAGTCTGTTATGCCTTGTTGTACTATGCAGTGGTATTTCATATATTTTTTAATCTTCCTTTACTTTTTTGTGTATACAATTTTGTCTATACTTACAATAATATCTTTATATATACAGGTACAGATTAATTAATCTGTACCTGTAGTTGATATTGAATTAAGATAAAACGATTTTACTTATAAAACTAATCTGTATCTCCGTAATTAGTAAATGCTAAAAATGAAATCATAGCTATACTAGGTACTCCTCTTGTAATAGAATTTTCATCGTAAATAATAAAAAATAATCTAATATAGAAATAAATATAGGTATATAAAAAAAAATAGCATTAAAATATAGCCATAAACTTGTTTTTTTTTCAATCAAATCTAAATTAATATCATTTTTAATTTTACTACTTTTTAACAATATAAAAGGAAAAATCAAAGCAATAATTTTTATAAGAAAAATTTGAAAACTCATTTGTATACCATTATAAAAGCTATAAATGATGATAAAAAAAGTATATGCTATAGTTATAAATAATAAATATCTAAAATAAATTTTATTGTTTATAAAGATATAAGGTAAAGAAATTAACCGTTTCATTTTATTTAAAAAGCATTCCAAACAGTCGAAATTCCTGTAATAACTGTTGCTGCTCCAGAAAAAATTTTCATAGGATTTGCCGTTTTAATTCCTTTATATACACCAAATGCTCCAGCACCTATAGCCACTGTACCAGCAGCCACGTGTCCCCAGTGAACACCACCATCAACAAGCATGAGTTCTTCATGTGTAAGTTCTTGCATCGTATTTAAACCTCCTAGTAATTAAAAATTAAAATCTTATCTGAAAAAAACATTCGATACCATCAATGCACCACCGCCTATAGCTTTAGCACCAGCTGCTTGTCCTCCTGGTATGCAAGCAACTACAATACCAGCACCAATAAGCACAACCCCTGCTCCAGCATCAAAAACATCTCTCCAACTCCCCCCATCAACGAGCATAAGCTCGTCATGTGTAAGCTCTTGGAAATTACCTAGTTTTAAAGTCGCTTCCATAAAGTTTTCCTCCTTTCTTCTATATTTTTTAAATGGAATTTGCATATCCTCAATAAATATGCTGTAATCTTAGCTTGGATTTTGAAAATAGCATACTATTTCGGTACTGCAATTCCCATAGTGTATACTAAAACCTTGTAGTAGTGTGCTATGCGGTCAAACAAAACGCATTACTACAGAGAGCTAAAGTATAAACATTAATCCTAGAAGATATTAGGACTTATAGAAATGTAAAAAATATCCATTTCATATTCATCAGCATCTTCTATTCTTTGTACATCTTTTACAACAACATTGAACCCAGTTGAATATAATTATTTTTTTAACAAAGTTAAATTCTTTGCTACGCAATTAAATAATAAAGTATTACAAATTTATTGTTTTTTGTTTAAAAGATGTACTATACATACTGAAAGTTGATTTTGTGCAGGCTATAGCCTGCACAAAGGGGTTAACCCCTTTGTTGTTTACAACTTTCCTATGTATAAGAGAAGTATAGCACATAATAAGAAATTTGTCAAATGCTAAGTTAAAATAAATTTAATAAATATTTTAGAAAAATGAGGGGTATTTTGTATTAAGTTTTTATTTAGTTTTCATTGTACAATTTTTAAGTAAAAATAATTTTAATTTATTATTTTATGTATTACAATTTAATGGTTGATACTGGTATTTTTAACCCTTTTTGTTTTGCTATTGTTCCTATACACGCTGCTCCGCAGTCTGTTATGTCTTGTTGTACTATGCAGTGGTATTTCATTTTTTTTAATCTTCCTTTGCTTTTTATTTGTATTTATTTTTACATAAATATTTTTTATTTAATGTTAAATAATTTGACAACCCCATACAAGAGGGGGTTGTCAAATATTAAATAACTTTTAATTTTTAAGTTATAAAAGATACCAATATAGCAAGCCAAAATCCTATTTTTATAGAAGTTATTAAAATTTCTTTATATGATTTATTATTAATGTTATAATTTTCTATTTTAATAAATAAATTATTTAACATATTACCCTTTCTTCTCATAAAGAAAATATAAATGAAACTGTATTTGATACCAATTCAATAAAAATAAAAGTTATAAAAAACCTTATACATATTATACTTAGCATAAAAAATAGTTTACGCATCATATATCTACCTATTGAAAAAATCTATATATTATATTAAATGTAACTATTCCAGCAGATATTGTAGAAAATATTTTCAAAAATATTATAAACTCTTTTGAACTAATGATAAATTTACCATTAACATTTATCATAGCTTTATTAAAAATAATAATAGTAATTTCAGATAAAAAGAAACCCAAAATACAACCTAAAAATAATAAAAATATAAACATTAATGTATTCATAAAAACTTTCTATTTTGCTATATAATATTTATCTCCAAAATGTATTTATAGCAGCAACACCACCCATTAAACCACCTACTATTGCTCCTGCAACTATTCCTTTTGGTCCAAACATAGCACCTTTTTGAGCACCTAACATTGCTGAGTTAACAGCGTTCATAGCTCCAACGGTAGTACCTACTCCAGCAATATAGCCTAATCCTCCAACCGCAACAGCTGAAACAACATTCCAAGTATGTGATAACCAATTTCCACCATCAACAAGCATAAGCTCGTCGTGGTTTAATTCTTGAAAACCTTTAAATTCTAATACATTTTCCATAAAATCTTCCTCCTTTCTTTTATATTTTTGAAATGGAATTTGCACATTCTAAATAAATATGCTATAATCTTAGCTTGGATTTTGAAAATAGCATACTATCTCGGTATTGCAATTTCCATAGTATATACTAAAGTCTTGTAGTAGTGTGCTATGCGGTCAAACAAAACGCATTACTACAGAGAGCTAAAGTATAAACATTACTCCTAGAAGATATTAGGACTTATAGAAATGTAAATATCCATTTCATATTCATCAGCATCTTCTATTCTTTGTACATCTTTTACAATAACATTGAACCCAGTTGATATTGGTGTCAACTTGTTATCTGCAATATAATTATTTAATATGTCATAGGTTTCCTGCAATTTATTCGGATTACCCTTATGCTTAATTTTCAAGCAATTATACAAACACAACTTTTCTTTAAAAGTTATCCTATCCAAGCTAGGAACCGACTTATCTACCCCAAAATAAATCTCCATGTCCATATCACCAGTATGAGGGTTTATTTCATATGTAGTTGATATAGGCATTCCTACTCTATTTGCTCCTTTTGATTTTGCATATTCAATAAGTTCATTTATATGAGTATTAACATTTTCTTGTTTATCTTTAAAACGAATAGAAAGTAGGTTTTCTATTTCCAACGTTTGATTTGTCAGTATGTTCATTACAACTCCTATATAATTATTTTTTTAACAAAGTTTATATCCTTTATTACGCAATTAAATAATAAAATATTAAAAATTTATTGTTTTTGTGTAAAAAGATGTACTATACATATTGAAAGTTAATTTTGTGCAGGCTTATAGCCTGCACTCAGAGGGGTTACCCCTCTGAGTTGTAAACAACTTTCCTATGTATAAAATCATTGTATCACATAATAAGAAATTTGTCAAATACTAAGTTAAAATAAATTTAATAAATATTTTAGAAAAATGAGGAGTATTTTATATTTAATTTTCATTGTACAATGATTTTAATTTACTATTTTATATTTTATGTATTACAACGTAATGCATGAGACTACCATCTAACACGACATGAGCAATACAAGGTAGCGGAAACCCCGAAAAGAAAGAATCTCTATCGCCTTTTACTGCTTTTGCCATAAAGCCAAGACGTTCTGCTGCTTTAATTATTCCGTAGGCATTTGTTCCCTTTTTATCTGTTCCTGATATTTCTCTTATTGTTGCTATCGGTATTTTTAGTCCTTTTTGTTTTGCTATTGTTCCTATATAGGCTGCTCCGCAGTCTGTTATGTCTTGTTGTATGCAGTGGTATTTCATACTAAACATTTTACCTTTCTAAATTTTTTTATAAAATTAAAAAAATATTATCATACATAAAAAATTAAATATATCACAAATGAAACTATTAAAAGCATACTTAAAATAGTAGTGTTTAATAAATGATATTTTTTATTAATTTTTGAATTTACTATACTTATATTGTAATATTTAGTTAAAATGTGTTCTAAATAAGTATGAAGTATAAATATAAGTATTAAGAGCAAAGAAAAATAACCTATATCTATAATTGCTAAAATAAGTAATAATAAAGTAAATATTAAATTAAATACATAGTTAATTTTGGTGATTTTGAAACCACTACTAATTTTATTGTATTGTTTTTGAATAGAAACAATTATTTGAAATAAGAAACCTATAAAAGTTATGATAATACCATAATCATATATAAATATCATAAAAACATCCTCTTAAATTAAATTAAATATTTGAAAAATGATTAAACTAAATAAAAATAATAAAGATATAAATATATTTAATATATGTATATTTTTACTTATTATTTCGTTATGTTTGTTTATTTTTTCATAATAATTATTTAAAGTTAAATTAACACAATATGCCATCAGAATAGAAGGCAACAAAAAAATTGAATTACTATATAAATTAATTAAGAAAAACATAATAAACGTTAATATTATATTAAATTTATGTTCATTGTTATTAATAATTTTATTATTCTTATTTATCAAGTAGTATCTATTAAAAACTACGAATATTTGAATAGCAAAACTTGTAATTCCAATAATAAATCCAAATTGTATAATAAAATTTAAAAATAATTCCATAATAGCTCCTAAAAAGTGTATTAAAAGAAAATTTAATTTTCTTTTAATACACCAAACACTTAATGTTTAAATATAACAATAAAAAATGATTAAAAAGGTCTCCAAATAGCTCCTACAATCCATCCTACACCAGCTCCTACAACTGTTCCAACAGGACCTGCAATAACAGTACCTATTTTAGCACCAGCTTTTGAAGTTGCTGTTCTGACAGCTGCATTTCCAAAAATTTGTGCATTGGATTGTACGGAAACACGTCCACCATTAACATCAATTAATTCGCCATGAGTAAGTTCTTGAAAATTACCCATTTGTAAAATATTTTCCATTTTGATTTCACCTCCTCTATAATAGATTTTTTGTTTAAATAATTACACAAATTAATTAAAATTAACCAAAATTAACTACATTTAAATTCATGAAATAGTATTTAAGTTCAAATGTGAATTATTTATATGTACATATATAATATATCATAAAATAAGAAATTTGTCAAATACTAAATTAAAATAAATTTAATAAATATTTTAGAAAAATGAGGGGTATTTTGTATTAAGTTTTTATTGCAATTTTAATTATTATGTATTATATTTAAAAGTTTTTGTTCCAAAATAAAATTTAAATTTTTTCCATTTTATAAAAAATATAAAAAAAGACTGACCGAAATAGTTTCCGACAGTCTAAAACAAGTTAAATTCAAAAATCTAGCTTGTTTTTTATTACTTTATAACTTTTTATTTCAATTCAAAAAAGTAACTATAAATTTACTACCTATATATAGTTCACTTTCTATATTTATATCTATATTATAGATTTTCGCTATACTATCTACTATACTAAGACCTAGCCCATTGCCTTTTATTTCATTTTTAACTCTGTAATATCTATTAAAAATAATATCTAAATTTTCTTTTTCTATACCTATACCTGTATCTTCTATTGTTAAAATAATATTGTCTATTTTATTTATTTCAATATTTATTTTTCCATCGACAATATTATATTTTATAGCATTTTCTATAAGGTTCGATATTAGATATAATATATGCATATGATTAATTTTTATAGTTGCATTTCCTTTTACATTTATGACTATATTTTTTTCTTCTATTTGGTTGTGATAAATGGATATTACTTCTCCTACTATAGATGTTATTTCTATTTCTTCTACATCGTTTTTATCTTCTTTTTCTATACTTTCAAGTATTATAGTGTCTTCTATTAATTTTATTAAAACTTGCCCAGAGTCATATATTTTTTGATTATATTCTACTATTTTATCTAAATCTGTTATCATTTTTTTACTTACAAGCTCAGAAAATCCTACAATAGATGTTATAGGAGTTTTTAAAAAATGAGATACATTTGTAATTGTTTCATTTTGAAATTTTTCTAAATTTAATTTTTCTGTTACATCTTTTGTAAAAATGGTATAACCATTTTTAAATATATTTAATGTTAGTCTTATTGTCCTTTTATTTATGATAATATCTAAAATTTTAGGTTCTGAGCTATTTAGTGTACGTAATGCTTTTGTTACAACTTGATTTCGATACAATTGAATAAAAGTGTAATTTTTTCTATACTTGTGTATGCTAAAAATTTTTAGTGCTGATTTATTCGCAAGTATTATGTGGTACGTATTGTTTAAAAAAATTATTCCATCTTCCATAGAGTCCATAATTTCAGATATATTTTTATGCCTATGCTTTGCTTGTTCTGTAGTTTCTATATTTTCTTTTACAAATTGTTTTAGCTCCCTTATTACAAATTCGAAGTCTTCTAATGGTATTTTTTCCATATTTTCTTCATTTTGTATTATGTCTTTTAATATATTTAAACTTTGGTTATATTTTTTTAAACAGTGGGATATTAATATTTTTGATATAAAAAAAATAAAAAACAAACTTATTACCGTGGAAATAAAGAAATAAAAAACTAGATTATTTTTATGGACATATATTATATTTTCGATACTGTAGGAGTTAAAAAAAAACCACAACATAAAAAAAGCAATTGTTGTGGATAAAAAAGAAGAGAATATTATAAAAAATTTTAAAATTGTACCCATGCTATCCTCATTTTATTGTAATTTTACTTGTTATTCTTTTACAAGCATATAACCATAACCTCTTATTGTTTTGATATATATTGGATTTTCTGCAGAATCGGAAAGCTTTTGCCTAAGTGCCCTTATATGTACATCTACTGTTCGTCTTTCTCCAAAAAAATCCATCCCCCAAATTTTGTCCAAAAGACTATCTCTAGAAATAACAACTCCTATATTTTCATACAAGTACATAAAAAGTTCAAACTCTTTAAAAGTTAGGCTAATTTCTTCGTTACTTTTAAAAAGTTGCTTAGATTCCAAATTTATAAATATATCTTTATAATGTATACCAGTTTCATTTTTTTCGTATCTACGTAATACAGCTTTTACACGAGCAACCAGCTCCAAAACTCCAAAAGGTTTTGTTATATAATCGTCTGCACCAATATCTAAACCATATGCTTTATCTATTTCTGTAGATTTCGCTGTTAAAAAAATAACTGGTATAAATTTTGTAGACAAATTTGTTTTTAATCTTTTTATTATATCTATACCAGTTTCACTTGAAGAAAGCATAATGTCTAACAATATTATATTTGGTATTTTCTGATTTATTTTTTCATACATTTCTTTAGATGTAGAAAAAGAAAAAACAGTAAAACCAGAGGAAGTTAAAGTATATGTTATTATTTCCCTTATAGATTCATCATCTTCTAGGATATAAATAACTTTATTCATAAAAACCTACCCTTCTCTATGTTTAGAAGTGATGAAAAACACAACCCAGTCAGATATATTAACAGCATGGTCGGCTATACGTTCCAAATATTTTGCAATCATTATTAGGTCTATTGCTTGTTCTCCATTTTGTTTATTTTCATGTATCATTTCTACTACTTCATCTCTTACTTTTACGAATAGTTTGTCTATTTCATCGTCATCTTGTTCCACGGAATCTGCCATACTTCTATCTCTATTTACAAAAGCATCTAATGCTCTGCTAACCATAGATACTGTTTTTTCTGCCATTTCTAAGATTAAATCAGGTTTTTTTAAAAAAGTATTCTGAACTAGTTGAGTAGAAATTTCTGCAATGTTAAACGCCTGATTAGATATACGTTGCATATCTGTTATTATTTTTAAAGCAACAGAAATAAGACGTAAATCGCTTGCTACAGGCTGCTGTGTTACAAGTATATGTAATGCAGAGCTTTCTATTTGTTTTTCCATTTCATCTACTTTTTTTTGGTATTTTCTTACAGATTTTGCAAGAGTAATATCTTGATTTTTTAAAGCTGTCATTGCTCTCTCTATAGATATTTCTACAAGAGTTCCCATCTCTATAATATCGTTATTTATTTCTTCCAATGCAAATTCAAGCCTTTTTCTCATACAAAACCTCCTTTTGTTTAACTATTATCCAAATCTTCCTCTTACATAATCATCTGTTCTTTTATCTTTTGGATTTGAAAATAAAGTTGCTGTTCTATTGTATTCTATTATTTCTCCGTTTAAGAAAAAAGCAGTATAATCTGCAACTCTCTGTGCTTGTTGCATATTGTGTGTAACCATAACTATAGTATAATCTTTTTTTAGAGTTACAACCAAATCTTCTATTTTTAGCGTTGAAATAGGGTCTAATGCACTTGTTGGCTCATCCATAAGTAATATTTCCGGTTCTATTGCTATTGCTCTTGCAATACAAAGACGTTGTTGCTGTCCACCACTTAGACCCAAGGCACTTTTATCTAGCCTGTCCTTTACTTCATCCCATATTGCTACGTTTCTTAGGCTTTTTTCTACTATTTCTTCTAATTTAGCTTTATTTTTTCTGCCTCCCATACCATGAGTTTTTGGACCATATGCTACATTGTCAAATATGCTCATAGGAAAAGGATTAGGTTTTTGAAAAACCATACCTATTCTTTTTCGTAGTAAAAATACATCTTCTATTTGGTTTATATCTTCCTCTTCTTCTCCAAAAAGAAATTCACCATCTATTCTACAACCTATTACAAGGTCATTCATACGGTTTAAACATTTTAGAAGTGTACTTTTACCACAACCACTAGGACCTATAAAAGCTGTTATTCTTTTATCTTTTATGTCTAAGTTTATATTTTTTAAGGCATGAAAATCGCTATAATACAAATTTGCATTTTTTATTGTAAATTTCGGCATTTTATACCTTCCTAAATTTATTTGCTACAAAATTGGCGAGCATATTTAATATCAAAACAAGGCTCATAAGAACCACAGCAGTCGCATATGCTCTATCCATGTCTGTACCCTCTACTGTAATAGTATACATAAAAACAGCTAGCGTTGCACCAGAACTAAAAAGATTTGTAGGCATTGTAGCTAAAGTTCCAGCTGTAAGTAACAATGCAGCCGTTTCTCCTACAAGCCTACCTACAGAAAGTATAATACTTGCTAAAATACCCGTGATAGAGCTTGGTAAAACAACTTTTATTATTGTTTGAAATTTACCAGCACCCAATGCAAAACTACCCTCTCTATATGTCAGTGGTACAGATTTTAACGATTCTTCTGTAGAGCGTATAATAATTGGTAATATCATTATAGAAACTGTTAAGATACCAGCCATAAGCGACCAAGTAAAACCAAGTATTACAACGTAAAACAAGAAACCAAAAAGACCATATATAACAGATGGTATGCCTGAAAGAGTTTCTATTGCAACACGTATAGCTTTTACAATGAATGAATCTTTATTTGCATATTCATTTAGGTATATGGCACTACCAATACCAATAGGCACAGCAATAACAAGCGTTAATCCAACTATAATAAATGTGTTTACGACCATTGGTATAATAGAATGTCCCGTAGGTTCATTCATACCAAACAGAAAACTAAAACTTAAATGTCTAAATCCATTTATAAGTACTTGAAAAAGTATAACACAAAGTGTTAAAACAGAAAAACCGATTCCCAAATATAATTTAAAGTAATTAATAATATTTTTTATTTTTCTCATTATTAAACTCCTTTGTTACGATTTGCTATAGTAAGTATTATATTTAGCAAAATAATAATTACGAAAAGTACAACACCAACACCAAATAAAACATTTTGGTGAAGACCGGTGGCATATCCCATTTCCATAGCAATACCAGCTGTTAAAGTACGTACTGGTGTAAGAAAACCATCTACGGTAGCTTCTAAATATGTTGTATCCATAGGGATACCTTGTGTAATAGACCTAAAAATATTCATAAAACCACTTGGAATAATAGGGGCATTACCTGCAACCATTATAACGGCCATAGTTTCCCCAACAGCACGACCTATGCCAAGTACGAGTGCTCCATTTATTCCACTTTTTGCTGTTGGAACAACAACTTCAAAAACAGCTTCTGTTTTTGTACAACCAAGTGCTAGTGCTCCTTCAAAATAAACATTTGGAACAGCACGTATAGCAGCCTCGCTCAAATTTATAATAGTTGGTAATATCATTATAGAAAGTATAATTGTAGCTGCTAAAAGACTATTTCCGTGCAATGCTCCCAAATAATTTCGTATAAATGGAACAACTACTACAACTCCAAAAAAACCATATAAAACAGACGGTATACCTCCTAAAAGTTCTACCATAGTTTTTAATGGTTTATAAAAACGATTTGGACAAAATAAAGCAAGATATATAGCACACCAAAGACCTATTCTAGAACCAACGATAACCGCGATTGTTGTTGTTATTACCGAGGCAATAATAAAACTAAAAATACCAAAATCTTGACTAAGTGGTCTCCAAGTTGTCCCAAACAAAAAATTTGTAACACCAACTTCAAAAATAGCTGGAACACCTCTACTAAACATAAAAAATATAATAATAAAAAGTGTTAGAACAGATGTAAGGCTACATGCTAAAAATAGTGCCTTAGATAAAGATTCAACTTTTTTTAAATTCATTAAAAACAACCTTTTTTAGAAAATTTTGAAAAATACAAAAATTATCATTATACCAAAATAGCCCAATAACCTTTTAAGGTTATGGGCATAATTTGGTTTTTTAAACTCTTAAATAAAAATATTTCTTAAATAAAAATATTTTATTTAGTGAGCTCTTACAAACTCTGCTTGACTTATTACTGTTTGACCTTCTTCGGAGATTATCCAATCTACAAATGCACGTGCAACATCACTAATAGTATCTTCAACAATACCTAAGTAAAATACATTTGCAAATGCATAGCTACCATCACGTACAGCAGCTTCGGAAAATGCAACTCCATCTATAGAAACAGATTTAAGACCAGCATCCTCTACAAGACCAGCACTAATATAACCTATAGAATTTTCATTTCCACTTACAGAGGCTATAATACCACCAGTCCCAGAAGAAAAAACAGCAGTAGGGGCAACGGCAGATACCCAAACTGTAGAATCTCCAGATGCTACTTCATCACGAACGTTTGCAAAGCTTTCAAAAGTAGAACGAATACCACTACCTTCTTCACGAGAAACTACAGCAATACCTGCATTATTTCCGCCAACTTCAGACCAGTTTGTAATATCACCACGGAAAATACCTTCTATTTGCTCGAGTGTAAGATTATCTACATTGTTAGATGGGTGAACAACAATAGCAACACCATCCATAGCTATAGAAACAGGCGTAAGACCTTGTTCTTGTTCTGAGTCGGATAAAGTACGACTTGCCATAGCAATGTCTGAAACACCGTTTATTGTAGCGTTAATACCAGAAGAAGTACCAAGTTCCTGTACCTCTATAGAAACATGACCATTAATATTTGTAAAAGCGGATACAAGCTCTCTCATAAGAGGAGTAACAGTTGTAGAACCAGCAACAATAATTTCTCCTACAAGACCAGTATATTCTGGAGATGGCTCTACTACAGTAGGAGCGGGGTTTGGTTGTGTATTTGGCTGTTCTGCAGTTGTAGGTTCTGCTGCGTTTCCACAAGCAACTAAAAACATAATACCAAACATAGATAATAATTTTTTCATTTAAAATACTCCTCATAAATAATATGTGCTTTTTGCACTGTATGTATTATTATTTTTCGCAATTGGTAAACTTATGCACCTCAAAAAATTTGAAATGATTTATTGTAAAAAAGTTCTCCCAATTGATACATTATGTATTATAGTTTGGTTTTTTAAAAAAACTATGTTGTTTAGGTTAAGTTTGGGTTAAGTTTTTAATAAAATTTTTTCGGAATTTATAATTTTTTGGTTGTGTTCTAATCTAAAATGCTCGGTGTTTCTAAAAATACCGTTTATAACTGGGTTTTAAGATATAAAGCTATAATACTTAGCCGAAATTCACTATAACATACTTTTTTTATCATATTATTTATTGCGTTTAAAAAAGTACCATTACAAAAAGTTGTGGAAAGAACAAAAGAAGCAAATGATTTAATAAATAATAATGTTTTGTTACAATAACATTACAATTTCAGACTTTTATGCATAAAATATTTACAATTCTAAAATTAAGTATTATAATTCGAATATATGTAATATTAAATGTTCAAGATTGATACTTTTTTAACAATTTAAGGATAAGAAAAATTCAACTTAAAATAATACGGGAGAACGAATGATATTAGATGTTATAGTAATTTTTATTATTGCCCTAAATATTATAAGAGGCTACATAAAAGGGTTTGTAGAAATAGCACTTCGCTTAGTTTTTCTTGTAGTGGCTATATCTTTATCACGATATTTACATTATCATTTATCGGTGTTTTTAACTACAACTCCTATTTATGACAATATATTAAGTTGGACATACTCCCACATTAGCCTCGGAGAAATGTCAACCAATGTTTCAGACAACTTACATACACAGATTGTAAACAATTTGCCTTTTCCTTATATATTTACATCTTTTATAGATTTTGAAAATATGTTTAATCTAAGCAATTTTGTAGATATACAAATGGTTGAGTTTCAAATTGCAAGTGCTGTTACAATATTTATTATCAATGTGATAAGTGGTGTGTTACTTGTGATTCTGTTTACAGTTGGTTTTGGTTTTTTAGCAAAAAGTATTGGTTTAATAGCTAAACTTCCTGTGTTAAAAAGTGTAAATAAAATTCTTGGAGTGTTTGTGGGTGCTATCAGTGGTGTATTTGGTGTATGGATTTTTCTTATAATATACAATATTGTTTTTTTTCATAATAGTGAAAATATGTTAGAAGACTCTGTGGTAGCTCTTTGGTTTAACCAAAGAAACTTTATTTTATCATTTGTAATGGGGTTTTTTCACTAATTAGTAATACCCAAAGTTTTTTTATAATATATTTAATATAAAAAATATAAAAAACTTTGGGAGGCTTTATGAAAAATACCGATTTTTTGGTTTTGTTGCTTTTTGTTTTTTTTGCAGTGGGTTGTAGTGGTAGTAATATCCCAGATGTGATAGATAATATACAAAATATAAGTTTTGAAGATAAGATTAACGATATGCTAAAAAACCTTACGAGTTTTGAGGCGATTGCAGAAGTTACATACATATCAAATAAAAATATAAACCAATACAAAATAAATCATATAGCAACAATAAATGGTTATTATTTTATAGAAGTAATAGCACCAGAAGAGCATTCTTCCAATGTTACTATTTCTAATACTATAGCTATAAAACAAATGAATAAAAATCTAAATCATATTGTGAATTTGGATAATAATGATACAAAAGAAAGAACTTCACTTCTTTTTACAAATTTTGTTTCATTTTTCCTTGAAAACGAAAACTCTACAATCGATGTAGACGAAGAATTTGCAATTCTAACTGTAAATACAGGTAGTCAAAATCCGTACATACAGACACTTAGGCTTTTAATTGATAGTGATTTAAACCCAATCAGTTTAATTACATATGATATCAATAATAACGAAAGGATATTAGTACATTACCTAGAATTTAATTATAATCCAAATATTGATATGAATATTTTTGAAATTAATTAATACGGTATATGTATATTTAGATATGTATGAGGTAATACTTTAATAAAACATACAAAATAGGAAAAAACCTATACATATCGGAGAGTGTTTATGGTAGTAAAAAGAGGAGATATATTTTATGCCGATTTAAGCCCTGTTGTAGGTTCCGAACAAGGGGGAATAAGACCGGTTTTGATAGTTCAAAATGACATGGGGAATAGATACAGCCCAACGGTAATATGTGCAGCTATAACAAGCCAAATAAACAAAGCCAAATTACCAACCCATATAGAAATAGATTCGGATGCATGTACTCTTATAAAAGATTCTGTTGTATTATTGGAACAATTAAGAACAATAGACAAAAAGAGATTGCGTGAAAAAATATGCAAAATAGACGATGAACTAATGAGAAAGATTAACAAATCGCTTTTAATAAGCATAGGTTTAAATTAATACATAATTAAAACCGCAGTTTTTTCTGCAAAAAAAGATTGTTGCTATCAAAGTAACAATCTTTTTTGCTATTATAATTATTTACAATATTTTTGTAATATGGTACTATTTATTGACAAAAAAATTTTTAAAAAAATTTTAAATATTACAGAAAATTAAAGGGTGTCAAATTGTATAAAGAAATAAAACCAAAAATTGATTTAAATAAAAACGATGAAGTTTATGATATTCACCCAAGATATTCCAGAAATATACAAGCTATTAGTAAAAAACAATTAAATGATTTACATAGTAAAAAAGTTTGTGTAATAGGTTCTGGTGGTATAGGTGGGTACGTAGTAGAAATATTGTCTAGAATAGGGATTCACAATATAACAGTTGTAGATAACGATGTTTTCGACTACAACAATTTAAATAGGCAACTTTTTTCTAAAGAAAGCTTGATTGGAAAATCGAAAGTAGAAGCTGCAAAACAAAGAATATTTGAAGTTAATAGCAATGTAAATTTACAAATACACGACAAAATGCTAACAGAAGAAAATGCCGAGGAAATAGTAAAAAACCACGATTTAGTAGTAGATGCATTAGACAATATAAAAACAAGATTTATGCTGTCCAAAACTTGTAGCAAATTAAATATACCTATGATTCATGGTGCTATTGCTGGCTGGCATGGTCAAGTTTGTATTGTTTTCCCAAACGATGATACATTAGAAAAGTTGTACAAAAATATAGATACAGAAAAAGGTGTGGAATTAGAACTTGGAAACCTACCTTTTACAGCATCTACAATTGCTAGTCTTCAGTGTGCAGAAGCTGTAAAAATACTTACTGGCAAGGGAAATTTGTTACGTGGTGAAGTATTGCAAGTAGATATTTTGCATAATGAATACTACAAAATAAAAGTAAAATAGAATTTTGAAAATTGATAAAATTTAAAATTTCATTAATTTGTTTCATTTAATTATGAAGAAAGGTTATATAATATGCAAACTAATACAGAAAATGTAGAGCAAAACATACAAAATATAATAGAAGTTAAAAATTTCACTAAGTCTTATGATAAATTTACTGCAGTTGATAATATCAGCTTTAATGTTAAAGCTGGAAGTATTTTTGCATTTTTAGGACCAAATGGAGCAGGTAAATCTACAACAATAAATACACTTTGTACAATATTTGAAAAAACAAGTGGAAATTTAAAAATATCGGGATACGATGTAGATAAAGAACGAGACAAAGTGCGTAGTCAAATAGGTGTTGTTTTTCAAGAAAGCACACTTGACCCCAAAATGACAGTAGAAGAAAATTTAGAGATGCATTGTGTATTTTACAATGTTTCCAAAAATAAAAGAGACGAACAGATTACTTTTGTACTAAATTTAGTAGATTTGTCTGATTGGAGAAAAAAATTAGTTGGACAATTATCAGGAGGTATGAAACGCAGGGTAGAAATAGCTCGTGGTTTGGTACATTATCCAAAAGTTTTATTTTTGGACGAGCCTACAACTGGACTAGACCCTCAAACAAGGTCTCAAATTTGGAAATATGTCATAAAGCTCCAAAAGGAAAAGAATATAACAATATTTTTAACAACACATTATATGGAAGAAGCTGAAGTGTGTGAAAAAATAGCAATTATGGATCACGGAAAAATAGTAGCTCATGATACTCCTTATATGTTAAAAAAACAATACACAAAAGACAGGGCATATATAAGCACAAATAATTCACATAAGTTGAAAGAAGAACTACAAAAATATAATATGAAATACGAAGAAAAAGAAAAATATCATAGAATAGATATTACAAACAATGAAGACTTACTTACAGTTCTTGCAAACTGTAAAGAAGATATTACAGATATTGAAATAAAAAAAGGAACACTAAACGATGTATTTTTAAATATAACTGGTAGAGAAATAAGAGAGGTAACAAAATAATGGAAATTATAAAAGCACTTTGGGTAAGAAATATTAAAATATTTTTGAGAAATAAGCCAAGTCTTATATTTCAATTGATTATGCCTTTTTTCTTTATATTTGTTTTTGGTAATGTTTTTGGAACAGCTAATTTATACAATGCAATATCTGCTATGCTCGCAGGTATTATTGCGGCTACAATGTTTGATTCATCTTTTAGGGTATCATCTTCTACTATAGACGATATGTTAGGAGGTTTTATGAAAGAGGTATTAGTATCCCCAATACCTCGATACAAAATTGCAATAGGTCAATTTATATCTAGTGCAACTATTGCAGCTATACAAGGGACAATGATATTAATAGCTGGTTTTTTAATAGGATTTAGAGTTTCTACACCTCTTACATTAATTTTTTCATTTTTTGGTATGATTTTTATAGGTTTGGTTTTCTCTGGTTTTGGACTTGCTGTTGCAGCAAAATCTAACAATATGCAAACATTTCAAGCTATTACAATGGCACTTACAATGCCAATGACATTTATATCTGGTGCATATATACCTATATCAGGGCTACCTAGAATACTACAGTGGGTATCATACTTCAACCCTGTTACGTATGCTGTTAATTTTTTTAGAATAATTACACTTGAGCAAGTCGGGACACCAACGGAAAATTTAATTGGATTTGGTTTGGGAGTAGAATTTTTAGGAATACAAATAGGCTTTCTTGGGTCTTTTCTTATTTTAATTGTTTTTGGAGTATTATTTACTATCTTTTCTACAATTGTGTTTACAAAAATGGATTTTTCTAAGATAAATAGGAAAAGTGGAACTTTTGGTATGTTTGGTTAATTTATAGAGATGAAAATACAAGAAATTTAATGAAAAGATATATAGAAAATATAAAAAAATCTCTTTTTGAGGACACGACCACTAGGCTGTATAAACCACCCATTAAATATACGACCATTTCTAGTAGGATTAGCAGAAAATTGACTTCCTAATGACTGACCATTTTGTACTGTTCTTTACTGAGTAGCAGGTGTACCACAATTTGTCCCGTCCCTACTACCCAGCCAAAGTATAACTTGCTCTATTAAGAGTTGCTAAAGTTCCTATAGGTCGTCCACTAGCCACAAAAAGTAAAATCTCCTTTATATACTTTTTATACAAAATTTTATATAATACAAAATATAGATTTATGGTTATGTATAAAAAACAATATTCGGAGGATTTATGAAGAAAAATATTGTAGGTATGTTATTGAGTGTTGTATTGGTAGGCTGTGGAGCAAATGATTTACTTTCTTATGATAGTAATGATGTTTCTTATTCATTTACAGATACTTTACATACATTAGAAATTGATGAAAGACATACTTTGGTGGATGGTCAAGTGGAAACAGGCATTTCTTTGTCGGAAGTAATTATGGATAACGATATATATTTAGATATAGTAGAACTTGGAGAAATTATAATACAATCCATGTCATTTTGGCATGAGGTTTTGTATTTAAGAGGAAGATTTTCACAAGAACATTTGGGGCATTATTCAGAAGTGTGGGATTTTCCACAACACAAGCCCATATTAAGAGCGTATCAGAGAGTTCTCCCAACCTCTGGTTTTGAAAGTTTACAAGATATTAAAGACTATCTTTTACAGTTTTATACTGAGAGTTTTTTAGAGTCTGTTTTTTCTTTAGAACTAGCACCTTTTATTGAATATGATAATACCTTGTACCTTCATACTGCAAGAATATGGTTTGCTAGTTCCAAACTTGAAACAGCTATTTATACTTTAGTCGAACATAATAATGATTACAGTATTGTTGAAATGTCAGTATTAAGAACCGTATGGGATATGTTACCTAATCTTGTGTATCGTGGTGATAGAGAAGAACTCTTTAGAGAAGCTAGGGAGCAAATTCTCCGTGGGGATACTTTTTTCCCTCAAGATTATTCATTAGAGATAGTAATGGTAGAAACATTTTATCATTTTACTTTTGTAGACAACAGAATTAATGATATAGTGGTGGTATCATACGGTAGAGAATTTCAATGGGATACGTGGTGGGTGTGAAAAAATTAAAAGGAGTAAGAATACATCTTACTCCTTTTAATTTTAATATTAGGTATTTCGCCCAAATATCGATACATGTAAATGTCTATCATTTCCAACATAACCTCTGCCTGCATAAAAAACTTCATTTTCGTGTCGATTTCTTTGTGTTCTGAATCCCCATGTGTTTTCTAAATAATTAAGAATAGCCGCAGGTCTTTGACCAGTATTGAGTACGACACCACCAATAGACTGAAAATCTACAGCCATACCTCTAACGTGTTCATCAAGACTACCACCATTATGAAATGTACCAGCAAGTGCATTTATCTGTACAGTTCCAAATCTATCATTAATTCTTAGTATTGCCCTTAGTAGGTCTGCTGAAAGAAATACATTTGGTGCAGGTGTACCTCCACTGAATGTTCTCCAATTATTAGGGTTTTGTTCAAAATATCTTCTTGTTGTAGCCATTAAACCATTTGCTGTATCTTCAAAATTGGCAAAAGGGCTTGTTCTATTTGCGTGAGAAACACCTTCTAATACTGCCATATCAATTCGTAATCCTGTTGTAGAAGTTCCGTGGTATCTATTAAGGATTTCTCTAGCCAATGCCTGCCTACTTATAGTATCATAATTCATCGGCACATACTCCCACCGAGCCCAAAGAGTAGCATTCCCCTCAATAAGAAGTCCATCAGGTAAAACATTAGTATTTGACTGAGAAGTAGCCCAACCTAAAAATCTATGATTATCTCTAGTAGGTCTAGGTAATTCACCTACAGTAATACCAGATGTTAATATAAGTGGATTAGGTGTCTGCCCTCCATTACCATTAAAAGTTATTGTAAATCTCCATCTAGCACTCAAATTAATATTCCCAGTAATAATCGTACTAGCAAGCATTTGAGTAATCAAACTAGGCTGTATAAACCACCCACCAAAAGTATGCCCATTTCTAGTAGGATTAGCAGGAAATTGATTTCCTAATGATTGTCCATTCTGTACTGTTCTTTGTTGTGTAGCAGGTGTACCACCGTTTGCATCAAATGTTACTATTATATTTTGATTCCATCTTG
>Ga0268261_10000904_pt1 | contig 19720 bp, 17 predicted proteins | sample TergutNc150P1_FD_190353 | JGI IMG/M metagenome (GOLD analysis project Ga0268261, IMG submission 190353) | Nasutitermes corniger P1 segment gut microbial community from laboratory colony in Florida, USA - Nc150 P1 (SPAdes) (version 2) | ecosystem: Host-associated > Arthropoda: Insects >...
TATTCCCCCTCCCCCCCGCCCAAAAAAACCACGGAAATATGCCTATTTCTGTGATTTTTTTTGGCCGCCATCTTGGGGGACCTATTCTGCAATCGCTCCCTTATTTGTATCTTAAACTCCTGTGAAGATCTGAACTCACAGTACAATGCACTAATGCATTCAACACAATCCTGCCTACTCCTAGGTCTACCAAATATTCTCCTTTCTTCTCTCTCCAACTCCAGTTTTTATCCCTTTTTACCACGCCTTTCAGTGCTGCAATGTCATCACTTGACCAAATCAAACCATTCCATTAACACTTGAAACAATTCAGTCATGCAATTTCACCAACCCTCCAAACACTTCATGTATATTAGGGCCAAACGTTCTCACTACACTGGTGTTAAACATTCTCAATGTCTGTCCTTCCCTCAATATGACAGACCAGCATTGCAACATAAATAAACGGCAGGTCAAACTACACATTACATTCCTTAATCACTGTCTGCATACAGACAGATAAAAGGTATATTTCACATTAACTGAATCACATAAATTACACATACACACAAAATATCATAAATACACAACACAAAGGAACGGGATGCAACAGCTTTGAAACAGCACATGCATACAGTGGATCCAGACTAATGCAGAACTGTAACAAACATGTTCCAATACTTAACTTTTCACAATTCTATCCCCACTAACCACTGACAATACTCTTCCTCCTTCAACACAAGTAACATTTTTAGTTTTGGTTACCTACAGCACAAAGTTACCTACTGGGCCTGGGACAACCTACTAACAGCATGACCTAATGAGGCCAAGTCGCTAGTATCCAGATCTATCACACAAAATGTAGTACTCTGACTTGGTTAATCGCTGACATCAGTTGGTTATCCTGTAATCTACCAGCTCAGCAACAGTATCTTTCAGGAATTCACAGGGATACGGCGCAGTACAGGTACTGCAAGTTTTCACTCACCAACACGAGTGTCGCTGCATGAAACACCCACAATGCAAAGGCACCCACAATGCATTTCGCATCCAGTAGCCCACCTGCGGCTCGAGCGGGAAAAGGTAGCGTCGTGGTTTGCTAATCCTGCGTTCCAGTTGTAACCTTTTGTGCGAATATGATTCAGAACTTAAAAGAAATTGTTACGAAGAGCGTGTGTTTTAATACCACTTACCACGATTTTTGTGTTGTATTGTGAATATCTTTAGGTTAAAGATTGGTGCTAGCTTTTTTTTAATACCACGATTTTTTGCCTTGTATTGTGAACATCTTTAGGTTAGAGATTGGTGCTAGCTTTTTTTAATACCACGTACCAAGATTTTTTGCGTTGTATTGTGAACATCTATAAGTTAGAGATTGGTGCTAGCTTTTTTTAATACCACGTACCACGATTTTTTGCGTTGTATTGTGAACATCTTTAGGTTAGAGATTGGTGCTAGCTTTTTTAATACCACGTACCACGATTTTTTGCGTTGTATTGTGAACATCTTTAGGTTAGAGATTGGTGCTAGCTTTTTTTTAATACCACGTACCAAGAGTTTTTGCGTTGTATTGTGAACATCTTTAGATTAGAGATTGGTGCTAGATTTTTTTTTAATACTACGTACCACGATCTTTTGCGTTGTATTGTGAACATCTGTAGGTTAGAGATTGGTGCTAGATTTTTTTTTAATACTACGTACCACGATTTCTTGCGTTGTATTGTAACATCTTTAGGTTAGAGATTGGTGCTAGATTTTTTTTAATACCACGTACCACGATTCCTTGCGTTGTATTGTGAACATCTTTAGGTTGGAGATTGGTGCTAGTTTTTTTAATACTGCGTACCACGATTTTTGCGTTGTATTGTGAACATCTTTAGGTTAGAGATTGGTGCTAGATTTTTTAATACTACGTACCACGATTTTTTGCGTTGTATTGTGAACATCTTTAGGTTAGAGATTGGTGCTAGATTTTTTTTAATACCACGTACCACGATTTTTTTGCGTTGTATTGTGAACATCTTTAGGTTAGAGATTGGTGCTAGATTTTTTTAATACCACGTACCACGATTCCTTGCGTTGTATTGTGAACATCTGTAGACTTTTTTTAATACCACGTACGACGAATCTCTACCGTCCTGCAATTCCCAACTCCACACTCACGCTCTTCACTTCCACCTCCAGATGGCCCTTTCCAACCCCTACATTATTCTTACGTCATACCCCCTCCTCCTCACGGAAATATCTCTGTCGCCGATGTATCTTTCGCTCGCCGCCATCTTGCAGTACCTATACTGCGCTCGCTGTACTAGAGCGAGCGCAGAAAACGCACTGCAAATGGCCGCCAAGATGGCGGCCACGAAAATGTCACCGGTGACAGAGCTATTCATTGGCGGGGGGTGTGGGGGGGAGGGCGATGTGTATATGATGGAGTGTTGAGGGAGGGAAGGCCGTGAAGGGGCGGTGAAGGAGTGGTGCGGAAGTGCGGGGTGTGGTAGGAACGTGTGGCAGGAATCTGAAACCCAGCCGGAAGAATGGGCACCAGGGACACACGTGCCGGCGAGTAGAAACTTGGCCGCCATCTTGCAGTGCGTTTTCTGCGCCGTAGCCAGTATTAAACCCCAAATATACAGAAATTAGAAAACAATTCCCAATCAATATATGCAGAATATCGGTCAATTTCTACGCTATATATAATTAACACACCATCAACTTGAACATTACAGTTTCCACACTTCAAACACCTACTTTATACAGTGTACAAACTACCTGACACCAACCAAACCTCAAGGCCACGCCTTTCCACGAACACAGGCGTAGCACTTGGCAGGGTGACAAACCAAATAACATGCAAAAGACCTCGAGCGGAAACTTGCGCAAGTCATAGTCCCTCGGGCGGTTTAGCCAATCCTGATTTTACACTTTACTGGTCTCAGTAACACATTAAACTATAACTGGTATTGCGCGTATGGTAAAGAGTTTCCCGTCGCGGTTGAAGACGGAAACGGGGTGCATTGCACCAGAACCTATATACAAGTCGGAAAATGCACCGATAAAGAAACTGGTCAGAACATAACTGTACCGGGCGGGGAAGACAACATCTCTACCAAATCAGATACATACAGCATTTTCATATAAAACACTATGTGGAGAGCTCGCTTTGGAAGAGGCTTTCGACCTGTCGTAAGACGGACTACCAAATGAATGAATGCAACAGATTACGCTAGAAGAAGAAAAAATTACAAGCACAGTTTCCACCTTATGGTAGAAGCATCGGATCATGGATGTCTTACGGCAGACATATGCATGTTACATTGGATTTGCCGGCAGAAAATACAACCGGTACGTGAAACAAATACATGTGACATGCATATTATATACAGCTTTCGTGCGTTTTTTTCAATTTCAAGTTCTACATCGATAGGCGTTTGTTGTTGATTTACTTCCATTTTTCGTTTCACTCGATATCTTTTATACCTTTCTGAGTTCTGTGTTTTAAATACTGCTACCGGATTGGTTTCGGTCATTATTGTAGCGCGATACGGCGATGCGATAACTGTATTTTAATTTTAATCTCCATGTCCCGATCACGAATGCGGCGCCGGCGTCACAACAAAAGTAGTAAGGGTGTCACTTTGCCGAGTGACGACACACGTAAAATCCTAACCTTGAGCTCCCTCCGTAAACAAACCTAACCTTCCCCTCCCTCCCCTTTGCCCTCAGGCGACAAACTTTGTTTCCAGACAGTATGGCGCCAGGGCTGAACCTAACTTTAACTTATTATTTACAAACCTAACCCTCCCACCCTTCTTCAGGCCCTTAGGCGATCACGTGATGTCAACAAAGATGGTGGAGGGGTGAATGACTTTTCATGTAAACCTAACTTTCACTTGTTATTATTTAAAAACCTAACTTACCCCACCCTTCTTTAGGTCTTTGGGCGATCACGAGATGTCAACAAAGATGGCGGAGGCGTGAATGACCTTTCCTTTTAACCTAACTTTAACTTGTTATTATTTTGAAACGTTGTTATTGTCACGTGATGTAAACAGCCCCAGGCGATGTTATGTTAACAAAGATTGCGGAGGGGTGAATGACCTTTCCTTTTAACCTAACTTTAACTTGTTATTATTTCGAGACGTTATTTTCGCGTCATGTATACGGCCATAAGCGATGTTATGTAAACAATGACGTAGGCAGTGTGACGCCGTGCTTAACCTAACTTTACCTTGTTATGGTAAACAAAGGTGCCATTTTGAATTTTTGGCAATATGGCGGCTAGCGCGGTAATTTTAAACATTGTTATTATTTTGAAACCTAACAGTGACCTTGTAATGGTTACCCGAAATAAACAAACTATTTAGACAGCTTGTTGCCACCGTTATTTTGAATTTGAGGCAATATGGCAGACACGCGCAGTAATTTTAAACTTTATTATTTTGAAACTTAACAGTGAACTTTGTTATGGTAGGCGGATATAAACAAACTCTTTATAGAGCTTGTTGCCACCACCATTTTAAATTTACGGTAATATGGCGGATACGCGCGCTGTTTAAACCTAACTTGTTATTATTTTGGATTTGGCGCTACCGCCATTTTGAATTTGAAGTAATATGGCGGGTAGAGCGGTAATTTGAAACCTAACTTGTTCTTATTTCAATATTTATTATGGGTTTGATATAAACAAAGCGCCATTTTGAATTTTAAACTTAACTTTAACTTGTTATTTGAATAAAGTAGCCATATTACAATATGGCGGACTTGCGCGGTAATTTTAAACCCAACTTTGAACTTTGTTATATGAATAGAACCGCCATTTTACAATATAGCTACAACTTTAAACTTTTATACAACACTCGAAAGAGGTGGCTAAAGCGGTAAGATATCAGACACATAACTGAAAGATTCTAGGTTCGAATCCTGCGGCTTTAACCATCTCTTTTTAGGGAAACTATCCCAGGTAATTAGGGTAAATAAATAAAGATACAATTTTAACATTTTACAAATATATAATGTTGGTTGTTTTTATAATATTTAAAATTACAATTTTATTTATAAATATACATACAATTTAATTTAATTACAATCTTATATTTCAATACTTATAACCATATAGTTATTATCAGAAAAACAACTGTTTTTATACTTTAATTCATTCCACAATGTATTGAAATCAATGGCATTTGTTTCTGGAGGGGTTCAAAAGGATTTGGATTCAAAACACTTATTACGCCACTCTAAAAGTTTATCTTGTAGTCTGACGTATTTGATCACTTCTGTGTCTATACAGCCCTTTGCCAAGTCCATCAATTGCGACCAATCTCTTTTACTTAGATACACTTGAGTGTTCTCACTCGTAATGCGTATATATCGTCCACAGTACACTGACGGGGTATGTTGGGAGTCACCAAGTTCATGCACTTCATTCTTGGGTATATCACTTTTGAATGTTACCAGAATGAACCACTGTATTTCGTTTAACACTACATGACCCGAAGAAGTTCCAAATTTCAAATGAGGTTTGAGGTCGTCATTATTGAGGTAGATGGAAACATACTTTGTCTCTTGCTCGTTGAGATAGTATGTGCGACGAAGCAACCTCGTCATCTGGAAAACATTAATGATAACCAGGCTGAGGTGGGCACTTTGCGTATTGTAGACTAAGAATGTAATAGTTGAGCCACTGAGCTGATAAATAGGCCCTTCGCAATGCAAAACATGTTTGGACTTGTGGTGACATGTAAACGTGCAGCTGATGGCAGGCAGACTAATGTCGGCTAGTTCAGGGCAACCTAGCTCAGTAATATGAATAACTGTTCGGTCGATAAGACCGCTAATAAAGTTTGTTTTCTGAGGTCCAAATCAATAAATTGCAACAGCAGATGATACTTCGCGATGTAGCACAGTTTCCAGCTTTGAATATGGAACATCACCATCATTTCAGTTACACCCATGGCCAATAGCCTGATTCATCCTAGCATTAAACATAGGTACTTCTTCCCATCCGTACGGTCTCTTAAAGACATGACGAGACACTATTTACGTGAGAGTCGACAACTGCCAGCTCTTTAACAACGATTTCATTATCCCGCCCTTTCAAGAAAGTGAAATCATTCACTATGAGAGACATTGTAGACTGATAAGTTTGAATGTACGTACCTTTATTTATATCTGCGATTTGCACGACTGCTGCTGCTCCTCCAACCGGCCGCAAGCAGAACACTTTCCAAACTGAGAGCGAAACATTTACACTGCTCTTTTATCATTGCAGGTGTAGCGAGCAGGTAAAGACATGGTGACAAATGATGTCATGGATAGTCCTCGGGCTCTGTGAAGGCTGTAGAGACAGCAGTAGTGTACGCAGACATTCGAAGTTAAACCCTGTAGTCTTAGGCGATTAAATGTCCAAGAAATTCAGTGCCGCTGTAGGTATGCCATGATTTTGTAGTTGAAAGGTGGTAGGCCGTACGAATCAAAATATTCGGCACACCCAGAATCGGTAAAGCAAACAGCTACCTAATGCGAAACGGGCATATAATGCTTATCAAGATTAATGACAATTATTGACGGTTTTATAAGTGTGGATGATAAAAGATCCATAGGGTAAATTCCTTGAAAATATTTTACATGTTTTGTTAAAACTTTATGAATCTGAATGGAATTCATTCTACTGTAACGATTCTAGAATAATTAATTTCAATGTGCCCGAGAATTCAGCATACAAAATGCATGTTACAGGTTCGGGCAGTGGTATTTTAAAGAGTGCTTCAATATGCACATTACCCTAAACGAGGTAAGCTTATATGCTCCTCATCAGCCTCTCTATCAGGTGTCAGGTCAAACCCTAATATGTGAAAACCCTTTGTAAATATTTCTAGTGTAATAATATGAGCACGATCATCGTGATGAATACCAGTACTTGAAAGTAATGTTTCATAAGCTCTTTTAGCTCCAAAGGGTGAAGAACAATACATTGTAAGGGGTTCCGAAGGATGTTGAACTCCATTTACATAGAGCACAAGATTTGTCATATAATGGAGAAAGTGAAAGGAATTCGTGTTGGCAGAACCAACAAATGCTGCATTTTTAACTAACACTATAAGAATCCAGTCTGGCACCGGCCTAAGGGATGCATCATTAATAGAGGTTTGCTGAGTCCCAGAACTCGCTGTAAGTCTTGATTTGGGTATGCGTGACAGGATGGCGTGCTTAACGCTTCATAGCTAAAACAGCGTGAGCTAAGACTAGAGGGGGTTTCAATTGGACTTGAGTGATAAATAGAGTAGCGTCTAAAATTTGTTACGTACTTTTGTATCGTCGTTAGGTGCCAATAAATTAAAAGCTTCTGGTGTACGAGTCAGTTAAATATTCATATCAACACCATTAATTAACATTTTATCGGAATTGAACAAGTCGGCATGCAGTCGTCCGTACAGTTCAACAGTCTGACAATTGCCAATGTATTTTAAACGCGTAGTATAACCATTACCGTCTTTGAGTTCTTGAGAAGAACCAAGATACCAAAGGCTAGACACTAAACTTGTACCAGAAGCGTCAGAACCATAATTTAAAAGTTATTCTAGGTAAGCCTTGTAATGATAGTTTGTCTCGTGAAGAGTAACAGGTTTGCCGATTAGCAAGACACTTAGACAACTGAACATGGAATGAAAAAGATTATTAACGCAACCTTACGTGTTTGACTCTGCACTACTTACATCTGATCCATGAGTTTTTACTAGTTCGATGCGTAACAGTAGACCTACAGAATTTAAATCAATATAATAATCACTATGGCCGGAGCAGTTGAATTACAACTGGGTAGGATTGTCAGCTGGCGCTAAAGATTTATATGTAACGGTGTGGCTGTTTACGATAGATGTTTATATGCTGCGTTTTAGAAAAATGTCAAGCCCCGATTTTAAGCACTCCATTACTGTTTCTCTGTGAAAATATCCTATGCCTTTCTACGCTTACTTTGAGACTGAGCTTTTTTAGACTTGCACTTTTTAAACTATGACCAACCCAGTCATTTTTTAATTTTTTGTTCGAGGTTATCATTTGCCTCAATAAATGGATTTTTAAAAATATCGCCTACAGGTTGTTTTGGCTCTTTATGAAGCATGTCGGTTATTATATTGGATCCTGTTTTTAAAGCCTCTTTTCCGACCGCCTTTGCCCCTGAATACAACAAAGGTTTAACACAACGAAGGAGTTCCATGAAGAAGGACCCTATGCTGTAACCGCTCTGAACCCTAAAACTTGCCCTGTAAACACGACCCACCTCACCGCCACCACCGCTTTTATTAACATAATATCGTGTATATCGATCTATTGTAATTAGTATACTAAATTTTACTGCGCCGAGTACCTGTTTTTAAAGTGTAATGTTGCAACGCAAGGGATATCGCTATCTTCAAATAGCACCTCTGCATATTTTGTAACTAAACGACTGGTAATGGACTCTATAAACTATTGTTCTACAGGTCTATACAAAGGAAAGTCAAATCTATAATATCCTGTACTGGAAGGAAAATGTATAGTCGTTAAACGTTTAACTTAAGAAACGCCAACCAAATTTGGTTTTATAATACCTGTATACATATAAACAGGCTCTGGTGTAGTAAAATCAGGGTTATATTTTAGCCATACAGTTTTCTAGAATTATGACAATTAGCGGGGTTCATAATTTTTTCAGCTAAATCTTCAAGTCCATTATATATACGGGCAGGAAAGTGAGATACTATATGATTATCAATTTGAACGGAATTTTCCCCGTAGCACGAATTAAACAATTGCTTACTCGGTTCTTCTGTATATTTATTTAGGTACTCATTAAATATAAGCATAAACGTTTCCTTTTAAACGGTTCCAACAAATCGGGAATATTTGTGAGATCAAGAATAGATTCATAGTCTAACAGGAAAAATGACCTCTTGCGAATCTAAACGGATTGTATTGTGTCGGAAACGTTTTTTGTAGCCATTAGGATACGATATTTCTATTAAACCGACTTCCTATTTGTTATGTTGCAACTCGAGGGGTGTGGCTAATATAGGTGTAAAATTATCTATTGTATTTGCCGGGTAATAATAACCGGAACTGTCTGATGGTAATGTTACATAATGATTATCCATTATATTTTCTTAATATCGGACGCGTTTATCCAACTGTTGAAAGTCTCATCGTAACCTTTCCACTTGACAAGATGTTTCATACAGTTTTTATTACGTGTGCGCACTACTTTATCTATCTGAAACTCAGTTTCAGGTGATACAGTGACTTTAACGAGTTCGTAGCTGTAAAATTACCCTTCGATACCACGATCTTTCGAATCTGACACTTCATAAACAGGTTGTAGCACGCGTGTAATAACTTTTAAAACTTTAAATATTTCTGTTGAAAATGTCTGTCCGTAGCCTTTAGCAAAAGCTACCTGCTGCTTCGTTATTCTTACAAGATCGCCTACATTAAACTTGACGCGTCCATGAGGAATTTTGGCACGCAAGCTATTTACCTTTCGCCATACGGAGTAAATATACGAGGAAGACACTTTGCTTGGAGGCATGGCTATTGTGGAATGGATAGTGGAATACTTACACATTTTCGTTTTTAGAGTACGATTAAATCGCTCAACAACAGCCCCCTTTATATCAGGGTTGAGTCTTATGAAGTTCGACTCCCTGACGTTTCAAGTACTGTTGGACAGTTGCATTAACAAACTCTGTGCCTTTATCTTATTGTATGGTAATGGGCTTTCTATTTTGAAATAAAGGCGTTAAAGCCGCTACGATTGACTTGCCGGTCTTGTCCTTTAGAGGTACGCTCCAGGTATAACGCTAAAATATGTCTATTACATTTAAGAGGTATTTGTATTTATCATTGTATCTCGACATGGAACTTAAGTCCGCAAAATCAATTTCCCAAACATCGCCAATATTGGTAACAGTATATGGATTTCGAGGAAATCTTTTGCGCACTGGCTTATCCAGAGTGTACGTGTCTTGTCCTGATAGCCACTCTTCGACTTTTCTCTTATTACTTTTAGCGGCATTTACTAACATTGCTGTTGAACTAAACCCCGCTGTATGTTTAGGATCGTAATAAGTTTTACCTTGAGACATTATACAATTCCCAAGGAACTTCCTTTTTGTCAGTAAAGAGTTGTGAAATAAAGCGCGTATACTGAATTCCTTTGTTGGCTTTGATATTACCCGTGAGACTATAATTAACTCTGTGCGCATTAGACTGTAAGAGTATTTGTTTATGTCTGTCTTGAAAAGTAACCGCGTTTTTATCAGGTTTAGCCTTATTCAGTAATTCCCAGAGGCCCTGTATTGCTTTGTACTTTTTGCCATCTACAAACACGTGTTTATCGTTATATTTAAAACTGGAACTAAAGATTTTAAAAGAATAACAGTATCATTTTGATATACATCAAACGTAGGATCGTGTGACAATCTGCGTCTCAACACGTTATGAATGTACTTTGAATGCACTGGCTGAGAATTAGTTTCTAATTCAGACTAACTTTTCTGCTTTAATAAAAGGCCCGCTTTTAAGTGTAGTTTCTATTATAGGAATGAGGATAGGCTCCCGTTTAAGTTTTTTCAGTTTTTAAGTACGGGTCTCGATGCAAACGAACACGAGTCCATTTATTATGGCTATGATCTTTACTTTTTAATATTGTTTTAACATGCGGTGGTGACGGTGTTTGACAGCGATTTTCCCAGTTCAAGTGGTACTAAAATCATACGTTGTAACGCCATTTTAGTTAATTGTTACCGCTAATTAGTGATCCTATAACACCTGACAAAATATTGGTGAGTAAAGGAACTATGAACTAAACTAAAAGTTTTCGTTTACTTTTAAAACTAATCTTCGGGTTTACCAACAAAAGTAAACGATTTTTATATTTATTTAATTTACCCTTTTCTTTAATTAATTTATGATTCCCATTTAATGTTTATAGCACACTCAACAATAGCTTTGATTAAATCGTCATTTTTAGATGTAAATAACGCGCGTCTGGCCTGGGGTTTAGCGTCTTTAAGTACGTGGAGAAAGTGTAACTTGACTTCAATCAATTACCTTCAACAGCCGCAAAAATTTCTGTATTTTCTCCAGGAAATATCTTTGTTCTAAATCTCAATAAACTGTTAATTGATTGCGTAAAGTCCAGAAACATATAGGAGTGTGGATCTTTACAGACGTCTAGATATGTCTTATGAAAACCAGAAATGTTTTCAGAGTAAACCTGCCGGGCGAAGTGCACAATTTGAGTCTTATCTCTGGGGTTCTTGAACACAACTATATACTTGCTGTTCAATGAAATATCACGTGACGATGGACCTTGGTGAAACAAGTTCTGTGTAATGAAAACTAGACATGTTACGATGATGCGATCATTTGGTAAATAACTAACTTTTGTAGAATAAGCAGAGTCCATTAAATCATCCAGCACTATTAGCGTAGGTAAATTTTCAGGGTTTTCAAAGTCCGGTACGCCTTTAACAAATGTCACGTTTTTAAGATGATGCGGGCGTTATTTTCACTGTGACACCACACAATATTTGTAAACGTCACAAAGCTGCTCCGTGCACTCTAATAGTCTAATTATAAATGTTGACTTACCACAACTACTAGGACCTGCAACAGTTAGTGTAAATGGATTTTGTAGCTTCAACGTCATATTATAAAATGAATTTTATGTGTAAGGACACCTCTATGTATACATACGGAAATAAATAAACAAATAAAAATAAATAAATAAATAAAATAACCAATTAAATAAAGAAATAGAATAAATATTAATATCCATATGGTAAAGAGTCAAAGTTGCCCATAAGCCGGCGCTTCTTAAAAACAACCTTGTACTCTTTGGTTTCCGGTTCTGACACTACTATGCCACCATGTTTCCCTTTGATCTTCTTTGGATTGTGAACATGTACCGGTGGCGCGTCTTCCAGAATCATATTTCTCAAAGAAGTAAAGTTTACAACTTTTGAATTTTCATAGTTCAAAGTTATACCCTTTACTTTACATTTAGTTGTGCGTTTACCGGTAGAGGGACAAGTTACCGAAAACACGTAGTTTTTAGGGCGGACCGCAACAAACTCATCTATGAAGAAGCCAGAGCCAAACTCCGATTCATCTGTGAGGTCGCCCAGATAGTCCCCTATTGTTACTTTTGGGGGTTCATCTACCTCTTGAACGAAGATAACATAGCATCACAGTATAAAACAGACTTCCCCAATTTGCTCAAATACCTGTATAATTTGAGCAGAGCTTGAGTAGGTACGTAGGTGGCAACTGCTACGTTAACATTTTTCCCCGTGGTAACATTGTCTCCGGAATACTTCCAGGAGACCCATGCTACCTCTTCGTTCGGGAATATGTGGTTTGTAACCTCAGTGCCCGGACTTGTTAAATGCTCGTAAAACTCTTTCACAGAGTTGACAATTGTAGTCTGGGTCTTGTTTTGGTTTTCTGCCCATTTGCCCCACATTGAGTTCAATTTTAGTTTTGCCAAAGTACGTTGCCCTACATTTATGGAAATTGATGCCTTGTCTAGAGCAGTTCCCTCAATGTATTTGTCCTTGTTTTCCTCACTTTGAACCCAGGATGGGTAGCCAGATGATTCCGGTTTGAGTTTTAGGAACATGTTAACGTTCTCTACGAAAAGACCTGAATTGGTGTCTTTGTCAAAGCACGTTACTTTATAGTCCCAAAATTCATACACGTCCACCAGACCATAACTCATGTCTACGGCCTTGCGGACCTCATCCACTATCCACGTCCCGACTATACAGCGCTCCTCATCAGAGTGTGTACAGTCGTCCTGGTTCATAGTGTCGGCACAAGCTGAACACAAGGGGAACATCAGTTTGGAGTTGCTCTTGTATAGAAGACCTGGATGATATTCCCCTAGGAGGCAAATCCTTACATTTAATAACACCCTCCCTACCAAACAGTCAGGAGGACAGTCTGCACCCACGTACACTTTCGGGTGGCCTACCGGAAACTTACCGTACTTACAAATGTAGGGGTACAGACTTATTACATCCACATATCGGATTGGTTCACCATCCTTTACTCTTTAATATGTTTTACTAGCCTCGGTTCTACCCCCGTACAAGGCATCCCGAATATTAATAGGAGCGTTCTTTACATAGGGGTGCGAGCAAAGTTCATCTTCAAGGCCAGGAGTGTTACGCAATAGTTTTCTAAACTCAAACCCCCAGATCGAAACAACAGTGTAACCAGCGTCTTTGATTTTTTGCAACCTCGCCATTGTTTCCTCATATCTGTTGTCCAGTGTTTCCTCAGTGTTGCCTATGGGTTTATGTCGATTGGCCATGCAAAGACATCCATGCCAAAAACAACCTAAATACTAAAAAACTTCATTTGTCTCTCGACAATACCCGCCAGCTTTTACATTAGGTATCCCGGCCAAATGCACTTCCCTCACATTACCGGCATGATTAATTTTGCGATCCCGTCCCATATACGCCAGCCATTAAAGACCTTCAATAGACTGACGATCCCCCATACGGTAACCGACTCTCGGAATAATACCTACAGCATCAGGTTTCAGGAACATGGTTCGGAATACCTTATTGCAAATGGACGATACTGTTATAGCTTCCCTAAATGGGTCCATTTCAACCAATTTCAAAAAACAAATTTCGAAACGCGCAGCATGCCTGCCTCAATACATTCACACCATCCATGCAGTAGGCCAACAGTTCATCCAAGTTACAAAAGAATTTACGTTTCTGTTCTTCATACCACTGCATAAATTGGGTGCGCTCATCAGCAGACATAGAGTCTGCCCCGTAAAATTCCAGCTTAGGATAAGGACCCACATAGTTCACATTGCTGGCCGTGTTGAAGAAGCGGGGGTAGTACCCCTTCTTGCATGTCAGGTCGAATGATTTGGGCATGCTCTTTAAATTCATAGGCAAATAATTCAGCGAATCCAAAATTGAAAATTTTCCACAACCATACTTAAAATTTACTACCGTTCTTTATCAATTTCGGCTCCCATCTAAGTTCCAAAAATCTTCTGAGAAGAAACTGTGCGTCGTATCCGCGATAGTTGTGTGAAATTACATAAATCTTGTCAGCGAATGGCCTAGATAGTCTAAAATAATCGATAAATTTGCCTACGGGGTCTTGCCAGAACGGGTGGACACGCTATCCACACTGTTCACAATCGACATTAACATCATCCACGGTTTCACATTTAGAACACATCTGCTGAGTACATATGAGGTTCGGAACAAGTTCAAAAGGCCCATCACAATTTTCAAGGTCTTGTGTGCACTCTGTATCAAAGAAAACTTACAAATACTTGTTTGATAGCTTGCTAGGTTTCAATGGAGCCACGTGGCATAAATGGCCTGAAAGTTGTTTATTACAAAATGTACAAAATTTCTTGAAGCATTCATGCTTCGAAATAGATGTTACCATATGAACAATTTCGGCATATTTGTCTCCACTGACAGACTAGCTTGCCTTTCTCTTTGGGAATTAGATGATTCTGAAAACACTTCTCACTGAGACACCATCTGTTTCATGTACAATACTTGGACTGATCTTTAGTACACGGTGGCGTAGCAGTAAACAGGGAGCAAACTTTGCCACACGTGTGTTTTATCGTATGTGTCACAGCCGTTACATATATACCTCTTTGCCATTGCAGCCTTCAAATTGGTAATAACATTATAATGCCCAGAGTCCCGATTATATAGTAAATACAATTTCTTGGCCGAAAGGGAACTTCCACTAAACATGACCCTATCAGGGTACAAACCATCAAAAACAATAATTTTGTAATCCGAAAGGTACTGTTGAAACTGTTGAAGCTCTTCAAAACCCCCGCCATTAAATAAATCCACACCGGAAGCATTCAAGAGTTCTTCAATAGGTTTATGTAGTGCATACCCATCTCTATATGATGCGTACTTTGGGTCATTATTTACCCTGGCCATATCTATTATTAGTGCATGAGCCAAACACAGAAAAGCTGCCTGCACAATGACAATACTCTTTTTAATAGCACTCAGTAAATCAAAAGACCGCCCCTTTGTCTTCTCTCGGCCGTTTCCAATAGGCATCCTAACATGGTCCATATGTACTTCCAAACGGTTAGTCAGAGCAAACTCAGCATTGCTTTGAATTACCTTTCCAACCACACTCCAGACCACGTCAGCCTTAAGCTGGTCCCGGCGATGTAAGCTAATGCCTACCACCTTATCCTGCACATTCTCAGTATTACGAATTCTGAAACCTACCAAATCTCTATCAGGCAATTTATCTACTAGGTGATTAGTAAGTAAAGTAAGGCATTCCTTGAGATACGTAGTGGGGTCTTGCTTTTCACCCAGAGAATTAAACTTGATAAGCAAACTACGCCCAGTCGCGTTAAATTTTGGAAAATATTTTGACGACTCGTCCAAAATCCTAAAAGGTAGCTGTTCCGACGCAGGGATGTTTCTGCTAGAGAAAGGTGCTATATCCTCCCTACCTACAGAGGGTGACTCAGTAGTATGAATAGCCCTCTGTCTATTCAGAAACATTTTCTTTGTCATTTTATATTTTGATAGTACGGGTACCACTTAACTTGAATAGCTGTAATTGTTGTATAATGCAGGTTCAACAGTTGTAAATGGCGCTGATGTAGCCACACGTTACTACACAATAAAGTTGTAACAGTTGTAGCTGTTGGCTGCTGAGGCGTTGGTAGACACAAGTAGCGTGGCGTAGAAAGGCTCTAAACACTGGCAAGGCACGATGCAGAATATTCCACTACAGCTGAAGTCCCCGAATATATAGTGCTGCCCTCTAAATATGTTTCAACCAGTTTGTCTTCTTAATGGCTTTTTCCAGGAATCGTTACCTGATTGTTATCTTAATGGCTTCTAAGTATGTCATCTGCATTCCTTAATGGCCTTTTCCAGAAATCCTAACCTGATTCTATGTAACTTGCATTCCTGCTGGCGCCAGCATGTCGAAACAGTCTAAAGTAGCAAGCCAATGGCTTTGGCCTGAGGGCATACATGCTTTTTCCATTAGGCTAATGTCCTGGAGTAAACAATTCCCATTACGCTAATAACTTTTACCCTCAGAGCATACAAACCATTCGCAAAACTTTGGCTCATGGGTCTACAAAGTGTAGGCTACTTGTCTACCTCACTCAGTTAACTACTAACCAAAATTTAAACTGCACATCTTTGTAAAATTTTCTTTATTTACCCTAATTACCTAGAATAGGTTCCTTAAAGAGATGGTTAAAGCCGCAGGATTCAAACCTAGAATATTTCAATTATGAGTCTCTATCTTACCGCTTTAGCCACCTCTTTCGAGTGTCGTATAAAAGTTTAAAGTTGTAGCCATATTGTAAAATGGCGGTTCTATTCAAATAACAAAGTTCAAAGTTGGGTTTAAAATTAACGCGCAAGTCCGCCATATTGTAATATGGCTACCTTATTCAAATAACAAGTTAAAGTTAAGTTTAAAATTCAAAATGACGCTTTGTTTACATCAAACCAGTATTGAAATAATAACAAATTACGTTTAAAATTACCGCTCTAGCCGCCATATTACTTCAAATTCAATATGGCGGTAGCGCCAAATCCAAAATAATAACAAGTTAGGTTGAACATAGCGCGCGTATCTGCCATATTATCGTAAATTCAAAATGGCGGTGGCAACAAGCTGTCTAAAGAGTTTGTTCACATCCGCCTACCATAACAAAGTTAACTGTTAAGTTTCAAAATAATAACAAAGTTTAAAATTACCCCGAGTGTCCGCCATATTGCCTCAAATTCAAAATAACGGTGGCAACAAGCTGTCTAAATAGTTTGTTTATATCGGGTAACCATTACAAGGTCACTGTTAGGTTTCAAAATAATAACAATGTTTAAAATTACCGCGCTAGCGGCCATATTGCCCAAAAATCAAAATGGCGCCTTTGTTTACCGTAACAATTTAGGTTAAGCACGGCGTCACACTGCTCACCTCATTGTTTACATAACATCGCTTATGGCTGTATACATCACGTGAAAATAACGTCTCAAAATAACAAGTTAAAGTTAGGTTAAAAGGAAAGGTCATTAACTCCAACGCTATCTTTGACATAACATCGCCTGGGGCTGTTTACATCACATGACAATAACGTTTCCAAATAAGTTAAAATTAGGTTAAAAGGAAAGGTCATTCACCCCTCCGCCATCTTTGTTGACATCACGTGATCGCCTAAAGGCCTAAAGAAGGGTGGGGGATAGGTTTGTAAATAATAACAAGTTAAAGTTAAGTTAAGCCCTGGCGCCATACTGTCTGGAAGCAATGTTTGTCACCTGAGGGCAAGGGGGAGGGAGGGGAAAATTAGGTTTGTTTACGGAGGGAACTCATGGTAAGGTTTACGTCTGACGTCACTCGACAAAATGACACCCTTATTTCTAACAAATGTATATTTCCTCCTTACACGTTTCTACACGCGCATGTGTGTGTGACGTGTAGCGAGTATCCAAGGTTAACCCTTATCCTGTTAATGTGGAGAATAGGGTGGTCTCCTAAAAGTATTACAATATACTCGTATATCCAACAAGATGCAACGTTACACGGTTTATTTATATCTGGAAACTGCTCTACATGTTTCGGGTGGTACTTCCACCCATCATCATGAGCGCATACAACTGTATCTACAGCATCTGGTATTTGTCTCACCGTTACTGCTATCTGCCGCTATCGCGTACGCCACCCACAGCACACTCAAACCAGTTCCAACTCTTCCACGATAGCGGCAGATAGCAGTAACTGTGTGACAAATACCAGATGCTGTAGATACAGTTGTATGCGTTCCTGATGATGGGTGGAAGTACCACCCAAAACAGATAGTTTCCAGATATAAATAACTGTGTAACGCTGCATCTTGTTGAATATATTGGAATATACTTACAATGCACGTAACCATAAACGATAAATCTCCTAATAATATTAGCGAATGGCAGATGGGATTTAATTCGGCGTTTAAAGGGTTAATGTTCCGCAATATATGTCGTCACCATGTCGGCTCGGTGAACGTTGAATTTTGTAATCGTACAGTAAGGCCTCCCGTAAGACATTTCCATGTCAAAATAAAATAAAGTAAGGTCGTTCCCTGTGACTGAGTAATAACATTATACTTCAGGATGTAAATGCAACCATAGTACGATGCTGTCAAATAACGATGTTTGCTTGCAACTGCGACCAAACCTGGAATAATAAAAATACAATATGGGGTCCTGGAAGGTTCAAATGGAGAACCGTTTTTGGTTCTAATATATAAAAAATATTTAGACAGTAAATAAGCAATGCTATAGGCATCAAAGCTAACTCTTTGCTTATGAAATTACCATTTTAATTATTGTTAGCTCTCACGATATAATTTTCAGTATAGACAGAAACTGGGGAATAACATGCACTGTTTCCACAAAAAACAGATTGGTCATAAGGACAAACCACTGCCATTAGTCTAATAGGAAAGACATAGTTCTTTGTTTCAGTCAAACACAACAATGTCTTTATTTTCCCCACTTTATATCATGTTTTGGCCAACTGACCATCATCAGGTCATCTTTACAAAACACAGAATAAGGTGTATGTAGTGCTAAAGGCATTCATCTAATATTGGATCATATAAGACTTACAAACGTACTAAAACAGTAAATGACTGTTTTTAACCTGTGGTTTATTAAAATTTAGTGTAATACTAAGCAATAGAAGCTGGAATAAAATTAAATATATGTGGGGAAAACCCACATGGCCAGTGGCCACCTTGCCTCACAGAAACTCTCCACGTTCAGCTTCAGAAATGGTCCTTCTCACGCAACATCAACAGCTGGCAGTGCACAATTAATAAATGACTGTTATTCATGACTACAGATGCTCGTGATTAACCCTTTAAACGCTGAATTAAATCCCATCTGCCATTGCTGGCATTATTGAGTTCACCATTTTCTCCACGTTAGCAGGATAAGGGTTAAATCATTAACCCTTAGGCTACTAAGGGTTAAGAATCAAGGGTTAATGATTACAGAAGTTCTACCAGGTTACACTTGTTAATAAATGCCTTATTACACACATTACAAGCATATGGACAATCACCTCTGCATATTTTTTGATGTCCAATAAGATTACTCTGTTTACTGTATACCTTATGTTGCACATTGCAGGGATATTCTCTGCAAGTTTGTACTTCCATGCCGGATTGCACATATGTGCAGAGCCACTTTTGAATGCTATTCTTGACCTTTCACTAATGCTAGAATATTGGACACCCCTTTGCAGAAATACAAAATCTGCTTCTTGTAAATACTTCCAACAAAACTGCAAACGGAATGCACGGATATTGCTGACAGCTGGTATTTGTGATTGAGGTTAGTTTGTGTTATGCTCGGTATTTCGTAGATTTCAAGTGCTGTTTTCAGTTTACTGCGCGCTACTTTGTGATACACATGTCTCTTGCCATTTTTGGCATATAAGTATACAGGGTGTCCCAGGAGGAAGGGACAAAACTTCGGGAGTGTTCCTTATGTTAACATATACCGATATAACCCAAAACACCTATACCCAAAGTTGAACGGTTACGGAGATAATGGCCAGAGAAGTTTGAAACTTTGACAGCTGTTACACACTTATTGATTACCAAATACATATTAAAACTGGCAGGAATATGTGGTTTCTGTAATGTTAATAT
>Ga0268261_10000905_pt1 | contig 19712 bp, 7 predicted proteins | sample TergutNc150P1_FD_190353 | JGI IMG/M metagenome (GOLD analysis project Ga0268261, IMG submission 190353) | Nasutitermes corniger P1 segment gut microbial community from laboratory colony in Florida, USA - Nc150 P1 (SPAdes) (version 2) | ecosystem: Host-associated > Arthropoda: Insects > Digestive...
GTGTGATCTAGAAACATCAAGAATGGGTGCTCCATATATATATGACATTAGTAGCCTAAAGGTTAATAACTTAACCCTTATCCTGCTAACGTGGAGAAAATGGTGAGCTCCTAATAATGCCAGCAAATAGCAGATGGGATTTAATTCGGGGTTTAAAGGGTTAAATGCTAATATATGTAACACATCTGACTGCTGGAGGACAGTTTATGAGATGCTCCATTGGATCCACCTCATTTTGTTTCAGTGTTAAAAGACCAGAATCACTGACACTGTGCTGGAATGAATATTACTTTGAAGTACTGCCAAGTCTGACACAGGCCTATGTGTGAGAACACATGATGAGATAATTTGAACTGATATTGTTAGCATTTTAAAATGTCAGACTCAGTTCAGTAATCAGGGAAATAAATTTGTGCTTGAAAGCTAAGGCATAACTAGAAGAGAAATGGTGAAATTCACATTTAGAGACAGCTTAAACAAAGAAGTCAATAAAATGTATCTTGAGGGTATGGAGTGAAGTCAGATGTTCTGATAAAAGTTTTGATCCATTATTGTACCACAACAAGTGACACTGCTGTCAGATTTTTTTGTGAATACTGTTATGTTTTCTTATGTTTTCAATTACTTCTTCTTCTTCTTTCGTTGGCGCTACAGCCCGCTGTGGGCTTTGGCCTGTTGAACAATACCTCTCCATTTTTCTCTATCTATCACCAACTCTCTCCATATTCTCACTCCCAGCACTTGAAGATTTCTTTCCATCCTTTCCTGGGTCTTCCTCTTCGTCTCATCCCTTCCAGTTCTTGAGTGAAGATGTTTTCAATTACTGCATGTTATTAACTCATTCATGATGTTGGGGTTTAAATTCCATATGCTGTCCAAGTTGGAGGAGTGTTAAATTTTAATTACCCAAAATGCACTTGTGCTGTGCTGTGCTGTGCACAGTAGCGGACGTAGACCTGTCGTACTTACGAGGTGTTGCATCACACAGGAAGCTGGAACTGAGGTTGTGAAGGCTAAAGCAGGTGCAGGCTCAGCCACACTCTCCATGGCATATGCTGGTGCACGCTTTACATTTGCTCTGTGTCGTGCTCTGAAGGGAGAACCTAACGTCATCGAGTGTGCATATGTGCGCTCTAACATCACAGAGGCAAAGTACTTCTCCACCCCCCTGCTAATTGGGGTAAGCACAGTTCAGAATATGTACATTACAATGTGTACTAATGATACTTCATCTCTTCTCTTTATTAGGCATGAAAGCAGATCATTAAGGAGCCAACAGAGTAGTGCAGCAATGTAGTATCTGTTTTGTGTTTGGACAGTTGTGGTATCAGATGTCCTGGTTGTAGTGTTCACCCTTTGAACACCACATGTAAGCCTTCTTATTGCAGGAATTTTCAAGTCCAAAATCAGATTCTAGTGGAACAAGAATTGCTACTACAGAGAGTACTTTTGTCATTGGACTGCTTGCCATAAAGCAGCCAGCATTATTGCTACTTAGTGACTGGTAATGCTGCCTGCTCTGCAGTGCTCAGTTCAGTGGTACAAAATGTAAAGATGGCTTTGAGACTTGTGACATTTGATATCATTCCATTTGTTAAACATGCAAGATGCACTCATTAGAAAACTGCAGGAGGAGGTCAGAGTAGGTAGAATGCAGTAAAGTGTGTGTCAGTGCCATTCTGCCACAGAACCCATATAGTATGACCAGCCTGGACCCAGTTTTTAGGCCATCAAATGGCTCGGGTGTTTGGTTGCTGGCTTCTCACTGCATAGACCTTGGGTTTGATAGCAGGCCATTGAGTGCAGTATTTGTGGTGGATAAGGTAGCACTGGGATGGGTTTTTTCTGAAAGTACTTTGGTTTTGCCTTTTTTGTATCATTCTAGCAATGTTCTTTCATCAGTTGTCAACAGTGTGCAATGCTTGCAGTTGATAGCTTCATTAAATAATGAAAAAAGGTGTCAGGTTTGTGTCACAGAAAGTCAGGCACTGTGGCATTGCATTTCCCCTGTACATTTTGTATTGCACATATATATTTATCTTACCAAATTTTCCTTTTGTATTCTGATTATGTTATTTTATGGTACACAGCCCAACGGAATCCAGAAGAATTTGGGTCTTGGAAAACTGTCCGATTTCGAAAGTGAACTCCTGGCAAAAGCCATCCCAGAGTTGAAGAAGAACATACAGACGGGAGAAGATTTTATAAATAAGTGAAAGCAAGAGATTCAGTTGTAGAAAGCACAGGAATTGGTGCTGTCAGACAGACCACAGAAAAACGTGATTGTGTCAGCAGGCTTGATGTTTGGGGCTGAATATGTAGATATACTGTATACTGCGACATTTGTCATGGCCTGAAATAATTAAACAATTACATATTTGTATATTATTAAACAAAGCACAGAAATGTGTGTAGAAAATACGTGAATGACAAGGCAACTTGTAATTAAAAAAAGAAAAATACCTCATATTTTGTTCTGTTTTCTTCAAACTATTTCAAGATTTAATGGCTTTTATATTGTCGATTTTGAGGTTTTCACAGAATTGTGATTGATTCTGGTCTTCTAGGATGTGACACCACATCACTGGACATGGGGTAGTGGGTACCACATTTTGAAGGGACATACTGCCTTCATTGTCAAGGATGAAGTGGACCACCTGGCCACTGAATAACGGCAATACATTTCCTTCAAAATGTTGAGAACCGCTCCCACAGCAATGCAGTGTCACGTCACAGAAGTGCAGAATCCTCAGCTTGTATCTTGTTTTGTTTTTTCAGATAATTTCTTGATGTGTTTGCACTCCGTTATGGCAGCTACATGTCCAAATGCATAGTCAGTCATCCAGAAATTTGAGATTTTAAATTCTCCAGTACAGTGGGGGTGGTGGCTAAATTCTGAGCGGTCAAGACTTCTGCGCCTGCAGTTTTGATGGTATAATAAATAATGAATGAATGTGTAACATATACCTGACAAGACTAAGTATGAAATTCCATTCCATTTGCCCATCACTAAACAGAAAAATACAATGATTACATAACTGAGAGTGAACAGCACTCCCGATAAAAATTCCACTCAATTGCAGCACACCGCTGGGCGCGAATATGACTGAATGTAGCGTGAAGCACGGAGGGGAAGGAGGATACGTTGTGGGAAGGTGATACATGGAGGAGAGGGGAGAACAGCAGCGCCACACGCGGCAGACCTGAGTTAATACTGTTGAGAGATCGAGTTACCACATACGGTAGACGGGCAGAATTTGGCGTACCAAACCCGGAAGGAGATCCCAAGATATTAATCTGTGGCTATGCAGTGCATACTCTTTAGTTATCCGTGTGAGCTGTAATCCATGGTGTTATCGACCGCACATCGAGATGCCTACCATTACAGCAGCGGTTTTTTTTATTTTTAAGACAACCCCTCCCCCACAATATCAAAGATTTTCTATTGAATTTCAATTTAGCATATTTGATCATAGTAAAATACTATTCATATAAGAATTTTAAAAGAACCTTCATGTTTTTATTCACTAGTATCGTTGCGCTGACTCATTTGGTAAATGAAAGACCACGAAACATATATGTTTTGCAGATAATTACTGCGTTAAAAAGTATTCCATGACCAAAAGGTTTCGTAAACGCTGCATTACAGACATAAATGCAATTCCTATCTTCAGAATTGAAATAATCACAGACAGGCCCTCTTTCTAGTGCTTGGCATTGTGGAAACCGTGAATTGCACATGGTTTTTAACTTTGTTGAATGTATGCATCAAAGCACCATGGCACCAAAATTCAACACATTGCTTCCTATACGTATAAGTAATATAACGAAAGTAAGATGATCTTTATAAGCGGTTGTCAGGCCTGAACTGCAATGTCCACAGTACAGTTTTAGTTTCAATTTTTTTTTTCTGATGGTGTAAATTTGTGTAATATCTTTCGTATTATGTCCTTTGCTATTCCCGTTCATTTGTTTTAGCTACGATTACATCCTATTGGTTGGACTTGGTCATTGGTTGATTTTGTATTGCATGAAGTCTAGTGTAGGAAGTTGTTAGTTTATGAAAGTATGAGAGTGTGTGCTTATTAATATAACTTACGTAATCAGTAACGGCGAAATATGTTTACTTTTTAAATATGTAAATTGTTTGTGCACTGGTTCTCTAATTAATTATTGCTTAGAAATATTAAGAAAATACTGCAGATGCTGAGGTTAGATAAACGGTAGTTTGGAGGGAACTTCAAACTATTTTAGTTGGTGATGTAAGCATCTCTTGCAATGTATATTCTTTCATAATGACGTGATCATGCTCTGTTTGAATTTGTAAGCAAGCCGGTGCTAGTGCGGTTGGATTAGTGATCGTTGTGCTAGGTTCAACAGAGTTTATTTAATCAGGTACACATTTTGTTTCAACAAGAACATGATATGCATTATAATTATAAAAACAAACAGGTAATATTTAAACAATACTTAGAAGGTATTTGAATTAATTTCTTTTTAGTTACAGTGAAAATGCCAGGACGAAGGAGGGCAAATCGGGCAAGGAAGAAGCGTAGCAGAAGACAGAAAATGTTGCATTTTTTGAAAGGAATGAAAAAGGAGGAAACTGTGTTGGAAGAGCTGGAATTAGAATCGCCAGAAGATATGTCTTGTTCTGAAGCTGATATATTTTTAAATGCAGAATCTTCACATTTTTCTGATGTGACAAACAGTACTTTAGACAATGATATTAAGCAGTCATGTAACATCAGTACATTACCGGACCATGAAACTGAAACAAAAGAGCACTCAGAATCACTTTGTGTTTCTAGCACTAACACTTTGGAAAAGAGGAAGACTGAATTCCCATCACTAAAGAGAGCAACCAAACGTACAAGAACGTCCAGCCTGAGTGGAGCTGAAAGGAAAGATTTCAATTGGCCTAAAAGGTATTCATCTACCTCCTGCCTAACATCATGGCTTGTTGGAGCAGAGCAGAGACTTCCATCATCTTCAGTGACAGAAGATACACCAAAAGCTAAACGAAGTCATGATGAGGTGACCGTATGCTCAGATGACACTACACTTCTGTGTCAACCTGTTAAGAAAACTAAGAATGTTGAAAGTTTGACTGAAACATTGTGCTCATCTACTCAGCCTGTGATGGAGATGATGGAAATATCACCTGTATTAACACCTAGTAACAAGCGGACAAGGCGTAATTCAGCATTGAATAATTCATTTAAAAATGAGAAGATGTCTGAAACAGATGATTCTCCTCCAATACTGAGGCCAAAAAAACGTACAAAAAGTGTATCAACAATATCCGCTAAAATGTCAGAAGAGTTGTTGAAACTGGCAGAAACTCCACCTTCTTTACAGGACACAAATTTAAATATGAATCCAGCTAAATCTGTTCCAGTTCTTGAAAGCCCAATGAATACCCACATTTCTGCACGAAGCCCAGAACACCATTCTTTTTCAGTACCTCACTTAAGATTGACAGACGATAACTCTCACTTACTTGGTTTGTTCACTCCTACAAATGCACAAAACAAGAATTTACAAAAGGTATGTTTTTTATAGTAATTTTCATATTGTAAATGCACGTTTAAATACATTTTTTACATTAAATGTGAGCTTAAAGTATGTGATACTACCCAGAATTAATATCCAGGCTTGCATGCTATTGTTGCTGATATTTGCCCTTGTTTTATAGTTTAGTTAAATATAGCAGCTTTATATTGGCCCAACCTAAGAGAGCTTTCTTCTTTGTTTTATTTTCTTGAAGACCAAAGTCCAAACATCCCAGTTCTCAGTGTTACTTTATATTTTTAAATCCAAGTATAATCTATAACTGTTTATGATCCTTTTGCAACTTTCATTCGTAGCCAAAATGATTCGTGGATGTGGCAGTACATAACTTCACTCACTTAGTGCTTGTGTATTTGAATAAAAATTTACATTACTGATGCTTAACACATATGGCACTTATCAGCCACAGTTACTTACTTGACATGGAATAACAGAATGTTTGGTCCTGGATATTTCATGTCTATCTTTCATAGATTAACTATACTTAATACTATGGAAGGTTATTTTGTTAAAATTGATCTCCAATATGTATGTAGTCTCTGTAAGTGTTCCATACCAATCTACAGTTACTAGTCAGATCAGACATTTTTTTGTACCAAGTAGTAGGAATTAGTTCAGTCTAACACACCATTTATTTTTTTTTTTGAGATGAATTACACCATTTATTGTCTAATTGACTTATATGCAGGCTACATGTTTCGGCTCGCTTGAACCATCATCAGGCCTTTACCTTAACACAGATCCAAATTTTTCTCCTTTTACTATTGGGATCCCAAGAGTTTTAGAGTATTGAGGTGTATTGTTTACATGTACAGTTAATATTAGGTTAAAACTATATACTGTGATCCGTTAAAATATTGTGTTTACATGCCGTTAAAATGCCAAGTATATTATCCCATATTTAGTTATGTTGTGCTTAGATTTTACATTCGGGGATTTTTTTGTATTTTTAGCTTTCATGGAAATACTGTAGTACCAATACTGATTAAATTTTATTGGTCACGTGGAGTGTGTTTTGTGCTTGCTGTTTCTCCTTTGTTACAATTGTACTGGGTGACATGCAGTTAATGATAATAGCCTTCTTGCTTAATTTTGTGCATATCATGTGGCCTTGAGTAAAACAAATTAATTGGAATATCCAACAGCCTTTCCACCTTTATTCCAGTTATATGCATTTCAACACATATTAGCAGCATTATCAGTGTCTTCTAAGCTATTGTAGGTTCTGTGAATGTATGTCAGACATTATTATACTGCTGGACCTGTTGTGGTGTTGTTGTGTGCCAACAAATGCCCCTGCTTTCAACTGTTCACTAATATTCACATTCTTATGCATGCCATTACTACTGCATACACTGAAAGAGAAAGTGGAATATACAGGTATAGCAGGGTGTTCCATTTTATGATATCATGTGCTTAGCAGGAATCCTTGTTGAAAATTGCCTTAACCCTTTAAACACCAAATTAAATCCCATCTGCCATTTGCTGGCATTATTAGGAGCTCACCCTATTCTCCACATTAGCAGGGTAAGGGTTAATTTTTTAAGTCGCTAAATTTCTGTGCCTTATCAGTATATTTCAATACAACTTGTGCTGAAGTTCCTTATTCCCTGTTCAGGTACTCTTATTTTTTTTATTTTTGTTCGAAGGTCAAAGAACATGACAAGTCTCAAGCATCCACTCAGTTGGCCATATGGAGATTACTGTCCCTCAGTTGTCTGGGATCTCGGAAACATGTTCGACGTGCTGCCTCTTTCTCTGTATCCAAACTCCTGGAGCTATGTTTCTCGATCTGTTCGAAGGTAATCTCCTGGCTTCAACTGTCAATGAAATGTATTAGAAAGGTGAGTTCAATAGCAATTGATGAGCATTTGTCAAATAACTGAGGACAATATGTATGTCATGAGAATTTTGGTATGTCTCCTGCTCAGCTCCCAGGTGTTCTGGATGTTCAATATATTTTTGATTATCTCTACTAATGAAGGGGATATATATATATATATATTTTTTTTTTTGTGGTGCTGTGACCCAACACGGGTCATGGCCTCCTCATTCTTGAGGTTTCTAGATCACACACAACGACTCACCACAGTCGGTAGGACTCCTCTGGACGACTGATCAGCTCGTCGCAGAGACCTCTACCTGACAACACACAACACTCACAACAGACAAACATCCATGCCCCCAGTGGGATTTGAACCCAAGATCTCAGCAGGCGAGCGGCCACAGACCTACTCCTTAGACCGCGCTAATGAAGGGGATATGTCATGTGAATTTCCTAAAAAAGATAATCCAAGATATTGTATGAGGACTGCAGTCCTCTGGGAGGTAATACTGTTGTGTGAGTGGTTGGCTACATTTCAAACGATCATACAGTCTTCATCTTCAATGGTGAAGCACAGCAAACAGCATCACGTACAAAAAGATTGGAATGCTTAGCATCACTGCTGTGAGAACTGTATGGCATGATGCAGATCACTTGACCATCATGGATTTATGAATTTTAAGTAACTGTCATATATTCATGTTAAGAAGAAAATCTAAGCTTGCATTGGCAGGGATATTTATTTTCTTCTTAGGCTGGCTTTACAGACAAACATGATGTTCCTACACTGAAACCTGGTTACCAATACAAAACATAGCTTGGCAGTCTTGGCACCAACACAGTGTATGGATCAGCTGAAATCTAGTTAACTGCATGTGGATAATTGGGAATGTACTGTAGTTGACACTACAGAACTTCAGCACTATATAGTTTCATGAATAAGTGCAATTGCTGGTTGGTTGTCCTCTCATTATGCATAGTTAGATATACATGTGAATTTTTGTTTGTGAACAAAATTAATGCTTCATTCAGTTGTGTTTAAAAGTTTAAGCTTGTCAATTAATATCCAAGCAAATTAAAAAAAAATCTGCTTTTGTTGAATTTAATTAAAAATAACATTGGCAGCCCTTTTTAAAATTTTATAACACCCAATTTTCATTCCTTTTCTATACTTAGAGTCACAGTTGTTTATGACCTGCTTATTTCTTTAAAATACTAAGCAGGCTCATTGTTCTTGCTAATTATTTAACCCTAGTCATAACGCTATTCAGTCACCTTGTAGTTTGTAATTACTTAAATGTTATGGCATTCTTTTTGTGAGGTTAAAATTAGAGAAACTTTTACAGGCATGCAGTGTGTCAGTCTCTTTCAGTTACAGTCTTCTGTTGTCAAGCAAATTTAGGACACCTCGTATTTTATGTTTTACATATACTTTATGGAGCAGGGTTAGCGTAGGACTAGACTACAGTCTGGATAAATGAAGAATTGTCATTCAAATCATGGCAGGTGTGAGAGATTTTCTCTCCTCCAGAGTGTTCCGAGTGGCTTTTGGGCCCACCTGGCCTTCTGTTCAGTCAGCAGGGAGAGCTTTTTCCCATGGGTAGAATGGTCTAGGTGTGATCTGACCACTGACCTCATCTAGCACTGAGATTAAGAATGCATGGATCTGTACCTCTTCTCCTCCATATGTCTTAATGGCTTGCACAGGGACAAATTTCCTGTTACCTTCAAATATATTGCATGATTACTTATTTATTGGAAACCTCATTTTTTTTGAGGGACTCTTTATGAACTAAAATTCTGCAGGGTTACTCATCAGTGAAATGTTTTGTGTCATCGACGGACCAGCTGGGGAAGAAATCATGCTTTACATGCAGAATGCACAACGCTCAATTGGAACAGCGTCTTTCTGCAGTTGAGAAGGAGGTCGTGAAGTTGCAGGAACTCTTAGCAACCAGAATCCCTAATGTTGAAACCATTCCTGATCTATCCATATTAAAAAATATACCAACATCACAAACTGTGCATTGTCCTCCACCACCTCCTCCTCCACCACCACCACCACCACCTCCTCCTCCCCCTCCTCCTGCTATTGCTGTGCCTGGTCAGGGACCAAGTATATTGAAAGCTGTAAAGCAGAAGGGCAGTACACTGTCCACAAGACCTATGTCACGTATGTCCATTACTGTGGAAGACATTCGCAAAGTTCAGCTCAGAAAAACACCCTCTGCTCTGCGTGTAAGTATTACATACAAATATGCTGATATTAAAACTTTTCAGTTGCAAATATTTAATTCAGTGTTATTAGAGTTAAGTGAGAACAAATTTATGAAGTGCACAGCAGTCAAACACAGGTGTGTTTCATCTCCAGGGAGAGTGTCGTACACCATCTGTAACTCATAGAGGACCGCTAGTGTCAATGGAAATGTTACGGTCTGTTAAACTGCGTTCCAGTCAGTCAAGACGCAGAAGCAGTGAACAGAATAAAGGAACAGCGAAGTTTGTCTTCAATTCAACTAGGTGAGACCACCATAAAACAAGTTTTGACCAGGATCCATGAAGTCTACTTTCCTCTAACACAGCTAGTTACTTCTGCCACTGGATGTAAGCCACATGTAACAACCAAGCAGCCATAATGCTCATTGGATGAGTAGTCAATAAACAGTTTTAATACACAGATTCCAGAAGCAATGTATGATGACAGGCTGAAGATTTCTGTGACATCACAACATTGTACCACCATATGAGAAGGGTTTGTCACTGGTAACCAGTGACTTTTTTACTGCATGTCAACCACAGAAATAGTTTGCAAAATATGGTTAACTACAGAACTTAAATGTTAAGCACATTATACCTGACAACAATTGCACATCCAAAATATATACATGCAAAAGGACAGCAGAAAGACAGCTAAATGAACAATATGTATTTTTACACAAGGGTATATTTTATGAATTTTATCTTATAACACAGGTCAGTGTGAGGCTGTGTAATTTGCCTTTTAAACTGTTTCATTAACTCCCTGATGATGTCACTAGTTGGCCACGCATGTGGGAGGTATAACGCAGCAGGTGTTATTAAAAACAGCACATGTACTGCGATGGTTTTTATTTCAAATGTTTGGTAAACAATATAATGTGAGATCTGAGGTTATGACAGAACCCAGGTCTTCTGGGATGTGATGCTGTGTCCTGGGGTGAGTGGTTTTACACATTCCTTTGAAACTTTGGGAACCACTCACACAACAAAACAGCATCACATTTCAGAATACATGAATCCTCCATCTATTTAAAAATTGTTTACATTTCTTGTGTAATTAATTAATTATTTAGTGTGTTTCCACATTTGTAGCAGTGTTTATGTTGTTACAGAGATGCGGAGATATTCTCACGTATCCTGCAGAATGTGGACAGCAGTGTGAGTTTGCAACAGAATGTTGTAGGTGAAGGCAAGTCTTGTCCAAGTGGGGAGAATGTAAACACCGCAGAGGAAAATGTCTCCCAATAATATGACTGCAAACACTTCATGGCTTTAGGATAGAGCTCAAGGTTGTGAAAGGAAAATTTTCTGACCCTTAAATTTGACCAGATATATAAGGATATCAGGATGATTCTCAGGTGCATTTTGTACCTTTGTTTCTTTTTTATGACTTCTACTTTAAGCAACAGTTCTGAGAAGAAATGTTGTGAAAAGTGTAATTTGTAGTTTTGGGAGTAATGTATATAGGCTTTGTAAGGTAATGTGTTGTCTTTGTGGGATAATGTATTGTCCTTATGGCTTATTAGAATTGTTTTTAATCTAGAGATAGGCATGAGCTTTCTGATTTATGTAAGCAGAGGTCATCATTTTCCAAAAACAGAGAGTTATAATTGCAGGTTACCTTTGCCACCATAACTACTGTTTAAATAATTAAAATGTTATGCTTTAAAAATGTCTAAAATAAAGCAGTAAATTTCTCAGGTCATGGCAGCTGCTTAAGGCCTCTTACACTGAATAACTTACAACATGTAACTTGTACTGAATGACATTTAGGATCCAATTTTGAAAGCCATGAAATGAGTGTCACAGCTATTTATGATGTATGCATGATGATTATTTCATAAGGTATTGTTATGGTGCAGTTTGTGTGACTTGCACCATCATATTCTACATACTGATGCTGTATGCTGATCTGTAGTTTTGTTCTGTCACTTAATTGCTGTTATCTTCATGGTGGGGATGTGCCTTTGGTTACATGGCTTACAATGGTGCTTTCAGTCTTAATATAGGGTCCTTTTTTTATCTGACAACTATAAGCTTCCATATTCTGTCCACTCATTGACAATATTAATGTAGGCTATCCAGATGACTGCTGTATGCACAATAGAGTGGCAGGAAGTGACAAATGATAGTTTTCATATAAAATAAGGATTCCCTGTTCATTATGCATGAGATGTTAATTCCTATAGAAGATTATACAACCTGCCTAACTTGTGAACATCTCATGGATGTATAAGAGAATTGTATTCCTTAAAACTTTTCTTTTATTTGCTTTGTAAACTACTCGAAGAAGTGTCACAACAGGGAGCAGTCTTGTGTGATGACCAATGAACAAATGGTGCACGATTGTTGTTCGTACATCATCTTGCCATGTGCATGTTTTGAACATAGGCACTGTTGCATTAAAATACCTTGAATATTCAATGCATAACAGACTAAGAATACTTTATACATTTTACATGTATTTGATCTGAAAACCTACATTTCAGAAATAATCTCTGAACATCTGAAGATATTGTGTGATTTACCATTGAAAGATGTGATATCCTGTAACTCCTTTGATATTGAATGTCATTAGGAATGAATTCAATTCCGCTGAATAAAATGCAGATCATGTTGAGGGATTTGAAAGAAATGTTGTAATTAAGTTGCTGATAATGCAGTTGTATGATTAATGAGATGGTTTAGCAAATTTCTACGAGACTTCCGTAATGTTTAATGTTCTCTTACTGTTTAGCTCCATGCTTTCTGATCCTTATGAAAATGACACATCTCTTTAAAACTCAGCTGTCAGAATGCTTGCATTTACATTAGCTGAATGCAGCTTAATTGTTCATATTATATATAATAATGAATGTGTCTGAGTTTAGGTTGCACACAGCAACACAATCTAATTTATTTTTGATGATGTGTTAGCATGTTTACCTTGATGGTTACTTTGTAATATGTTTTTCTTTTAAGAATGCTTTTGAAGTTGATGAATCTGTTGTACACACAGGTGGTGATGAACAAATTAATTTTTTATTTAAGAAATATGATAACTGGCAATTAAAACTAGCAAGAAATTGAGCTTATTAGTTTAGTCATATACAATATCCCAAGTGGCTTTCACATTCCTGACTTCAAGACTCCTCTACGGGGGCCTAAGAATCATGACATGAACATATACAGACCCATCATTGTTATCACCGTGAATTCTAAACCTTCGAACTATTGCAGTAGTTCCCAAAGTTTCTTCCAACCAGCACCCTGTGCTGCACAATCATATATTTGTAGGACTGCACCTAATGAAACCTCTTAGAAAAATGTTACTAAATTGGCTGTAGTATCTTGGTAAACACAGTTTATTGGGTATGTCATGGTTTGGCTTAAGAAAATATATTTCTTAACATAGCTCTGTTTGGAGACTAGGCACACATGGAAAGTGCAGCATGGACTGGATTGACCTGGCAGAAGACAGGGACAAGTGGCAGGCTCTTGTGAACATAGTAATAACCCTTTGGTTTCCAATTTCTTGAATAGCTGAGGAACTATCAGCTTCTCAAGAAGGGCTGTGTTGTTGGTTATTGTTTTGCATTAGGTACAAGAATAAGAAAGTACACAGAATTACCCAAGCAAAATGTTTTGCGGTTTATACCAATCAGAATGCTTTGCAACTCACTGTCTGTGGTTGTCAGTAGGTGATGAGATGGCCCATGAAAGTTATGAACTTTGTGAAAGCTTGACCTTTGAACTCTTGCATGTTTCTAATATTGCATGAGGAAATTTTGGCAAACCACAAATCATTTATTTTGTATACAGAGGTATGGCTGTTATCAAGTGGAGAAGTTCTTGAATGACTAGTTGAATTAAAAGAAGTTGGTGTGTCGGATTTTAAGTTCCCACAGCAGTATTACTGAAGATGCTGATCTGGGTTGTGACACTATGTCAATGGGTGTTTTCCAACACTTTGAAGGCATTACATTTACTTCAGAACATTGGGAAACACCTACCCAGCAACACAGTGTCACATCCCAGATCTGAATCAAGAAGCAGGCAGGATTATACAGGATTTTTGATTCTCAACTTGATCAACACTTTGAAGAGATGATAGCTTCCTCTTCTTTCACTTATCAGGTATAATGATAATCTCAGCAGACTAATCACCACTCCTGAAGATCTGAGTACAAAAATTTGTTACTCTTTTACAAAGGTCCAGGATGCGTCAAAAAGTGACGCTGGAAAAGCCTTTGTGAAAGTGACAGCACAGAAATGTTTGGCAGTCTCCAAAGAAAAAAGAATTTTAAAATATTAAACCAAACTTCTGACAGACCTCACCTGATGAGTCACTTTTCATATGCGCGCTCTTTCGCAGTATGAATGGATCCAAAGTCCATTTGCAGTTACATTTGGTGAGAACATAAGCCACCTTCTATTAAATCTCAAGTCATACCTGATGGAACTTGACTGCAATACATTCCTCAACATTAGGGTTTGAGCTCTTCCAGATAATTGGAGTTATATCCCAAACAGATACATGTAACTCACAACTAGCTATTGATGTACTACTTTTTGACACAACATACCTGTTAAAAAATGTTTTTCACCAATGACAGCGGCTAAAACCAGCATCCAACGTAAAGTACAATATTTTACTATGAATGGAATATTGTGTGCACTGTAGAAGTTGATGATACTACTGTACACAGCAGGATGCACTTATACAGATCTATGAGGGAGGAAGAAAGTTGTACAATGAGGAGGTTCATAAATATACTTTTCACTCAGTATTTTAGGATGAATAAACCAAAGGGTGAGGGAAAGGTGTGGCCTTAGCACATGCAGAGTGATATTTCAGACTGGGAGTGTTCACTGAAACTTATTAGCAAATTTCATTTTACTTTAAGTTTGTAAAATGTAAAGTGCTTTAGAGGGAATTTATGCTGAACCTTATATCATTACTCTTATAAATTGATCATGGAAGAAACTCAAGATATATACCTTTCATCAAAACTTAATATTTATTTTTTCTTGGCTAGATAGTATGAATAGCTGTGTAGCAAAACATATGGTCATTGTGACCATACATGTACTTGATTTTTTGTTTTGAAGTACATTTCATACAAACTGGTTCTCATATTTGACATTTTGGAGTGGTAAGAATGCAAGAGTAATTGATTTCGGTAATTTTAATAGGCGCCATTTGATACATAATGTGAATTGACTGTTCATGATTAAACTACTGCCCTGTGTGAATGGTTATTGATAGAAGGGAAATGACTGTTCACACAAAGGAGCTCAGTTTGTTTCAGGGATCTGTGCTGTACAAGCTACTTATTAAGATTTACATGTGTGAGATTGTGATATGAATAAATCAGTTTCAATATTCTATTACAAAACTTGCGTCAGTAGTAAATAAATATGAAAGTCAATGAAATACGTAATTTACAGATACTCCTGTATTTAATGAGGCACCACGCCGTTAAACTGGGAATGGAGGTATAAATCCACGTATTCTTAATCTCAGCACTGCATTTTAAATGATGGCGAGTTGTCACGACTTATTCAGCAAGTCCAGTTTGGATGAAGAATTGAAGTGATTTACTTGCATGCTACGAATCGAAAACAGGTTAATAATTACGATACAGAACAAAGTTAGGAAAATGTTACATATACTTGTAGCCGGCACTATACATCTGATAAAGCTTAGTTTATCATTCTCTATTTACATTAAACTGTTCTTCTACACAGCAAAAGAGATGAGCACGTAAATATACTTTAGGGCTGATTTAAATTGTTTAGGGTTATCACTTAGATGTTTGATACTTTGTGGGAGAATAAGAGAAGGTCAAATTGCCATTCCTGCTGCAAATAAAATCCTTGTCGTACAACTGGTATTTAATGTGATATTGTGGCCCTCATACTACGTAATCACCCGTTGTGTTCACATGTATTCACGTATGATACGTATGGATATCGTACCTCCAACATTTTTGGCACTGTTCTGCCCCCCCATATTCATCCGCCATGCCAGCTGTGTCAAAATAGTTACATTGATAGTTAAAAAAAATTGGAATGCTGATTTGAATCAGCAACGATTATCACTGAAAACCATTAATTCAAGTTCATGATCAGTTGCAAGTATCGATTTAGTTGCGCTTATGTAACTTTTTTTTTACTCGTTATTTGTGCTGATGATCATATGTTGTGATGATGTATTATTAGCTGCCATCTTGAAAATGGTGGTGAGTGTTACGTGTACGAGTATTACGTATCTGTAAGTTTTACAAATAACTGTCGAAATGACGGAAGGAAAAGTTTATAACAGCGATGCCGAAATGAAAGGCTGGCTATTTAAATGGACAAACTACCTGAAAGGTTATCAACGACGATGGTTTGTCCTGTCGAATGGTCTCTTGTCTTATTACAGGTGAGTAAATTCTTATCGCTTTGCAGTAAATATTATGTGGTAGGCTGTTTTATTGTAATAATATGTCAGTAACATTAATATCTATTTATCAGTTTGAGTAATAGCAATTTTCTCTTATTCGTGTATGCACTTAAGTCGATGGCTTACTCATCACTGAAGTTAAGTGAAGGACAAATTTTGACAAGTGGTTTAGGTTTTAACATTTTATGTTGGGATTGCATGGTATCAGCAGTTACGAAGGAATTATTAATCTTAGTTATGCATTTGTAGTACAGGTATTGTATCGAGAGGAATGGTACTTTCTTTTCACGTCATGCCCCGTACAAATCAGGGTTTATTCTAGGGCCGAAAATTCAGGGGGGTCCAATCTGTCAATCCGCCGGCGTCGGTGGGCCGGTCGGACAGAGTAAGTATAGTGGCAGCATGATTTTGAGTTCATATTATTGAAGCAACTAACTGCTTGATCCCACATCATTCCAATATACACTCGGGCTGCCGTACACATTTCACTACTTACCTAACAGTGGTGCTAGAGATGACTTATTAGATTTGCATCTTTACTCTGCAGATCTGCACGATGACTTAACAGCTGCTTACATGGTAGTGCATATATGGTATTCCTGAACTGTGATGTCCTTATGCTGATGGAACAGTTTTGTTTATATTCATTTTAGAATGATGCCACCACTGTAATTTTTATGAGAATCCTGTGGAATAAACCCTGACAGTTATTGACTTCTGTTTGCATGCTCTCCATGTATGTTTTTCCTTTGTATTTTATACAAAAATTGAAGGTATGAAATTCCAGTTACAGCCAGCTAGACAGTACATACACCAGAGCACAGTCCTGTACTGTACTTGGACAAGTCTCTAATTGTTTGGGGTCTTTTTTTTATTAATTTCCCTTCCACTTTGGATGACTATTTGATTTTCAAAAGTTCACAGCATAGTCTCTTGGTTTTTGTTTTGCACCTAGTTTTGCATTGCCATATGTAAACATACCCGAAGTCTGAGTAGCATTTGTTGTTAAGGTTGTGTGCCGCTAACAAATATTGATTTTGTTGAGATTATCCTTTTTTCTCTTCTGAGAAATTAGCATCTCTTTGGTTTGTAGTTGCATTTGACCGTGGTGTTGTGAGCCAGAAGTCTTTTTGTGTTTAGTTTAAGGAACTCTGAGGCTGAGAAGGCAGCAAGCCAGAGACTTTTATTTTAACGTGGGCCTGCATGCTGTAAGGTGCATGACTACAGCTGCATCGTGACTGATGATTGCCTTCTCTGTAGCATTTAGTTTCATGTTAAAAAAAATAATCCATTATATTCCTGATCAATCTGTAAAAGAGGAGTATTTTCCAACTGCAGTTGAAGCAAGTTCTGTAATTAATGAGTAGCTGTATAAACATTTGCCTTGGTGTCTTTGTTGTTTGCAAGGCACACATAGTGGCTTGCATTCTATTTTAGTATTCATGATAAAGAAATAACAAACATTTGACAGCTGTTAGTGTGTTTTATATGTATTATTCTTTGTATTGTATATTGTATGTAACAAGCATTACATGGTATGGCATTGTAAGCTTGCTGATATTGGTGTACAGTATGGTCCTGACTAATATACACATTCATATATCACACAGGATATTTCTGTGACCGGATGCATAGTGCTTTGTGCAGCTAACAGTGAAGGATGAGTCCAGTGTCACTGGAACTTTGTTGCTGACAGACATATGAGATAAATATTGTCAGAAAATAAACTTCTTAAATATTTATTGTATAATTGTATAAGTCTGCATTTTGTCAAAAGCCATTAATTATGTATCATATGACAATTACCTCTCGAGGACTAAATTTAAAATTCCCTAATGTCTTAAGTTTGAAGGAAAGATACAAGGGGGGATAGAAGTGACAGGAAGACAAGGAAGAAGACATAGGAAACTATTGGATGACCTTAAAGAAAGGGGAGGATATTCTCATTTGAAAGAGGAAGCTCTGGATCGCCCTCTGTGGAGAGCTCGCTTTGGAAGAGGCTTTAGACCTGTCATAAGACAGACTACTAAATGAATGAATGAATGTCTTAAGTACATGTAGTTCATAAGACCAGATTGTATTAGCTAAGTTACTATGTAGTAAAGTAAAGTGTAAAGTGCACCCTTGTACAGGCCGTATGTCCCACAGGGGGAGTAGAAATATAGCTCTACTCATTCATGACCACGGCAGTAGAAGGGGATGAGGGGTCAGAGTCACCCCCCAGCTGCTCTTTACCCCCAGGAAAGATTCGGTACCCATTGTACAGGAGGCTGGGTGGGCCCCAGGGCCAGTCAGGTGATAAATCTTGTATAATACATGGCCTAAGAATGCAGGTTCTTATGATAAACCAAAACTTATCTGCCATGGAAGTGTTGAATTGAGCAGATTGAAGACTGACCTTTGAAGGGAACTGTGACTGTTAGATTTCAGCATTTTTTTTATAGGTCTAGGCACTGCCTTAAAGAATAAGAGCCAAAATGGTAATAAGAAAAGACTGGAAATACTTAAGGTGGTGGAGATTCACATCTTTTGGGATGTTACATCATGTTGACATAGTATAACATAGCAGAAAACTTGGGTCTTCATCAACACCATTGCGAGAACCCAAGATCTCACTTTGGCCAGTGGTTTTAAAGTAGACCTGCACATTGTTTTAGCAATAATTTCAGGCTGTGACAATACACACACACACACACACACACATACACACAAAGATTATGATTCACTGGGGTGTTTTGCCATGTTTTTTGGTAGAAGGGTACCAGTGTTTTGGATGAACCAGTTTTTCCTGTGAGCAGGGTGGAAGAAGATGGAGGCGGCTTGTTTCTTAACACCACCGTTACTCATTGAACAGGCCACATGACAGAACACTCTGCACAGAACGTGATTGGTGATACCCTTCCTTATGACAACATAATTTCTGACAAAATGTGTGTTGCAGGTTTTGAAAGTTAGGTATTGGTTATCAGAAAGTGATGTATGCCAATCTTCAGTCTTCATGTACAGTGCCTGTTCGTTATGTCTCATTGTATTCAAACGTGACTTATCTAGACAGATTTTAGTAAAATCCCGTGACATAAAATTTCATGAAAATTCGTCCAGTGGAAGCCAAGTTTTTCCATGTGGGTGGACATTTTTTATTAGACAGATTGAGAATAAGCTAATAGCTGCTTTTTCCAGCTTTGCAGTGAGTTATGTTGTTGTTAATAAATTTAATATCTGGTTTTGTGTCTGCAAGAGTGAATTGTTGATGCATTAAAAAAAACAAAGCAATTATGGACTTGGAATAAAATATTAACTTTGTTATTTCTGTCCTTGTTCATTTCATGATGCTAAAAAGTGAGGGCCAGTTGTACTTCCATGTCTAAAGAGTGTAATTAAACCACACAAACTATCTTGTGCTGGGAAAGTGTATTGAATTATATGTATTTGTTGTAGATATATTCTTCCTCACAGCAGTAAAAAATTAAACTGACCTGTAGTAATATGGAATTTTTGGGAAAGAAAGGCTTACAATAACCGTGGGCATTTGATTATACTGTGACTATTTCATTTGGGTATATCTTGCACTGTGTTTTAATTTGTACTGTAGTGGTTTTATATTGTTTTTTTTTTTTTTGGGGG
>Ga0268261_10000906_pt1 | contig 19704 bp, 25 predicted proteins | sample TergutNc150P1_FD_190353 | JGI IMG/M metagenome (GOLD analysis project Ga0268261, IMG submission 190353) | Nasutitermes corniger P1 segment gut microbial community from laboratory colony in Florida, USA - Nc150 P1 (SPAdes) (version 2) | ecosystem: Host-associated > Arthropoda: Insects >...
ACTCGCCATATTTAAAGCAGGTGCTGGAAATAATTTCTTCGGTTGCAGATATACTTCACAACACGAAGAATTTATGCTAGTGAAATTGAAGACGTTACATCCTTAATGCCTTTTATAACTAGGATTATCATAGTACACTTTATCCTTTACATGCTCCACAATTAAACAATGCACGGGTTCAGATCTGACAAAGCACGAATCCACGATTCCCTGCATGTTATGCCGTTACTTCGCAAACTCTGTAAATAATGTATGTCTGCAATGTGAGCTCTTACACTTTCTTGCAAAAAAGAGGCATAAATTCTTTCGTAATGCTACATACGTTTAAAAATTATGTCGAAATGTGTGTAAAATATCGGTCAGAATTTATGATCTAAGAAAAAGATAAACTCAAAAATTGTAACTGGACTCAGCGCACCACGCACCATCCTTAACGCCATTTAGGGGCACTTCGTATATTTAATGTGATATCTCCTGGAAACCAATAGTACCTGCTATGCTGAGATTTCACGTATCTACTAGCATTAAATCCATCTTCATAGCAAAAAAAAAAAAAAAGAAAGAAAAACTGGTATACCTGTTTCTCAATCGTACTTCTCATGATTCTATCACTTCACAAAATTCAGTCCTACTTCACGATCTCTGTCGTAGAGGTTTTATGTGGATCTAAAAGCACAGGTTTCGTTGAAGTTTGTGTTGATGAGAGTGATGCCCGTTTTCTACACAAATCGAACCAACGGTTTCTTGGAAATGCCTCCAATCTGGCACAATTTTCCTCTTGTAATTCTTCCGTTAATGTTCGTCTTCAGCACGGTCTCTTCCTTTGCGGAATGCCTTTTTGTCACTTTGTAACAGGCACATCACAAAATTATCGACTGAATATACAACGATATATCTCTATCAACTGTAATTACAATATGCACAACACAGAAACACTCCACGTTCAAAGGGCAATCCCAGTGCGAATGTTAACTGACTGATGCCAACCTCCCTTCGACTACGCGAGCTTTTGCGGATGACTGTGGTGAGCCAAGTTACGAGGTACATAATAAAAGAGAGTTAACGGGGAGAGACAAATGACATTTATCAGATATGAACCTGTACAAATCTATAACTTATCATTGACCTAGCAGTAAATTTCTGAAATTACGTTTGTAAAGTCTTAACGTACATTTATCATTAGGAATATAATTATGACATTCTCATTTGCAGTTGCATAATGTAATGTGACGATAACGTTAAGCTTCGTCGTTTTCATACTTCAAATGCTTCAGCCCGCAAAGACTTATTAAAGACGGGCATGAAATACTTTACGATGTAAGATTCTGAGGCCGTGTAGGCGTACTCGATTAACCGAAAGTCATTCAGCACAAAGTCTGATTGAAATTATTCGGTAGCCTCGAAACTCTTTGAAAATCTGAGTAACAGATATAAGTCATTGTGTTTTAAATGAAATGACTGATGTATTAAACCAGGTTTGTCAAACGTACAGCCCACCCACCGGGCTAACGTCTGCGGCTGTCTTGCTGAATGTTCTAAATACATTTAAGAAGTTTTCTTTAATTAAAAAAATGAAGATATTTTCCGTCTTTTGCCAACAGGCTTGAGGAAATTAGTTTTGGATGGTACCTTATAGCATAAGTTAACAAACAGAAAACAGCTGAGTAATGTTGACAATTAAATAATATATAGTTCTGTTATTGTTAAAAGTACGAAAATTGTTTTACTGGAGCGTTTCGTCATCAACAACTCGTATGTAACCTGTTTATTGCTTACGACGACGTGCAGACGGCCTTAATTTTCACAAGTATTTCTTTGTCGCACGTACTATTTGAGTTGTATAACCCTGCGTTAAACCATCAGAATACAACAAATACACACAGGATGTCGTGGTGGAATGGGAGGCACTCTTGATTATATCTTGAAGGTCTTGTCTCAAATATCGGCTACCCTCACTTCGCTCTTTACGATTTTCCTCAATTCCAGTTTCACATCCCCACTCCACCTCAAATATCAGCAGTGTATCTGATATGAAGCCAAGAGTGCTACGACCCACATTATTTCCGATTCATTATATAAAAATTCAAATACTGATAATAATAATAATAATAATAATAATAATAATAATAATAATATTTTGACGCTGTATAGTGTAATTACTTTCATAACCTTTAAGGAACAGGCGGGAAACAAACAACACGTATCTAAATTATAAGGAGATTATTGTCTTCTGGAACTTGATGCCATGAAGTCTGGTACATGGGTGCAAGTGTTGTTTTCCGTCTACCAAGCCACATGACATCACACCCTCGAAACCAGGAACAGGGTGGTTATGTTTACTGCAGTATAAATCCAAATCTCAAATGAATAGACTTGTTTGTACAACACATTTCGACCTCTTACCATGTCTTGAAGGGCTAGACGTGTCTGTTTTATGTAATGACTGTTTGCGTACCGCGCAGTAAACACTATTCACCTCGGTTACACAAAAACACTCCCTTAATGTGTCAGGCAAAATCACTGTTTGTTCTGAGATCCGTACAAAACACTCAACGCAAAGGGAGCACCATGTACAATTTTTTAATATTAAACTGGTGGTACGTAAAGAAATCGCGAGGCTTTAAAAGGTTAATGTAGCTATTTGAGTTTAAATTTCTAGGCAATTTTAAATGTTAGTAGTAAACACCTTACTTGGGACAGTTCCGACCTTTGTACCCCGCAGTTAAGCCCTTTGTGCCACCGTGAAGAAGGCATCGAAGAAGGCAGTCGAAACATGTATTTGTGGATGGTATAGTTGAGCCCCTTGTACCACCGTGACGAAGGCATCAAAGAAGGTAGACGAAACATGTATTTGTGTATGGTGCAGTTAGGCCCCAAGGCAGATTTAGGCTCTGTCCGCCTATACCCCTTAACCTGAGACATCGTAGTGATTAGTAATGGATATGATTTAAGCCATCGGAGCGAGCAGCTCAGTCCAGCCTGACATGTTAACCTAAGACACCGTAGTGATTGGTAATGGTTATGTTTTTAAATATCTTACAATATAATGGTGCCGCCATACATATTGGTATAGTTATTTAGACGTGAAGGAGGAAAGGTCGTCTGCGAGTGTAGGTCCTAGACTGAGGATGGAGGTATTGGTAGGGAGTGGTACCGATTGGTCATGTGATGGGAATCATGGCATGCACACGTGACAAAGTGGTATAGTGAATTGGTGGTGTGAAGGTAAGAATGGTAATGGAATGTACGTGAAGGGTATGTTGTTTGGATAGCCCTGCACGTGCCATAAGTTGGAAAGTGTACAGCTCTTCAAGTTGTGACAAGAGATGATTGCGCAAACCGTGATAAATGTATTTCTGATAGCTGAACATGTTCTATCATTTTGCAGAGTTGCTTAACGAGATGTGAAGAAATCAAGTTAGTCAGCTTGTTGAGATGAACAGATTTCGAGGAATTGAGTTGTGTAACGCTGATGTTTCAGTTTTAAAAGTATGGAGTCAGGGAAAAACGAAGCGCTTGCGAAGTAACTTATGTCAGGAAAAGCAAAACGTTTGCAGGACCGTCAAGGCTAAGGCATACTGTCACGTGTAGACCAGTGAGTAGTTTAAATGCCGAAGTAATGAAATTTGTCTAATAAAAGCGTGTTGAATGGAAACCTTCGTATCTTCCTCGGAAGACATCACTACGTTCAGCTAGACTTTGCTTCGCATACTTCAAGACTCTTTATTTTCATACTTCGAGACTTCCTACAAATATTTTTAAGCCAGCATATCCATCATCAGCTGTTAATTGGTAAGTGAACCACTTTATTACTATTCTGCATGAGATTTAAGAATCAGTCTGAAATGCTAAAAGTGAAACAGAGTACGGTAAAGGAGTGATTAGGGATCTGGGGTTTCCTTACATACTAAAAGAAGAAGGCAGATAAACTGGTATTGCTTTTCATTAATGGTTGATTACAGAGGTGTAGTCTGTGTGTCTACAGTGTCGAATCCTGCAGGGTAGAATCTGTCTTTACAATATTTCAGACATTCACGGTAAAACGCGTGTCCTTTGACAAATCGGACGTAGACAGAATGGGAACCAGTATCCATGTTCTTGAAACGCCTTATCTTCCGGAAGCCAGTCCTGAAGTCCTCCACCACAATGGAAATAAACGTTTGGTTGCTCCAACCTGTTACAGACCATAACGAGAATAATAAAAAACCTGCCCACATATCGCGTTAGCTAAAGGAAACGATTAAAAAAGTAGTTAACTCACCGTCGTAGAAAAATCCCGACTCAGCTAACGAAACGGGTGTATGACTCGTCTCAGGCCAAACGATGTTCTCGAACGATCGTACAGATCGATGAGCGAAATATAAGCGGGGTATTTTGGTCCCTGCTATATATTTACAACCTGTTTCAGTACAAAATGCTCCTGTAGTGCACGGTTTAGGTTTTCATTTCCCTCGTTGTCTGGACCCACATCAACAGACCGTACAGGAGCCTCCTCAGGCACAGTTTTTGAATCGGAACTGTTGTCCATGATTAAGCACCTCTAAATGAATTCTGTGTATGTTCGAGTGTCTTTTATAGTAGTGTGTAGAGCGTAAATCAGAGTCCTCTGGCGGTAGGAAAAGTATATACAGAGTAACATGGTCGTTTACATTAGAGTTATTGTTTTAAGTTCGTACAGCTGCGAGTAGAGAATATCCTTGCTGTACGTGGGTAGTGGTTCGATATATTCGGTGGAAGCCATGGCGGACATTGCATATGCCATGACGTCCGTCATAGCGTTGGTGTATCTCGCTAGTTGATCTGTTACAATAGGCATGATAGTACTGAGGTAGCTCAGATCCGACAACTTGAAGGTGATGCGCGTACCCTGACTCAGGTGCATTCGGGCGGTCCTGTAAGTGGTGGTACTTATCCCGAATCCGTCGTGAATGCCCGAAATGTATCGTGCGTTGGTACAACTGGCATCACACAGGCGCGGTAGGTGTTCAACCAGCGCCATAACTTGCTGCACCGATAGTCTAATAGGTCCGATCCTCGATCCTCCAAATTCCACCATATGCATGTAGCCCATTGATAGGTAAAAAGCCACCGAGACATACCGGGTTCTGTTCTCATCGAGAAAAAAATACACGACGAAGCAATCCACGGTTTGGATCGAATGCAGGACTGATCCCCTCCTCTATGGAGTAGAAGCAGATGTCAATTTCGGGCGTCTCGAGGAAGTTGTATTTAGGTCTTCGGGTCTCGCCATCGGGGAAGGTGAACCCTACCCTGGTTCCTTCTTCTTCGTATGGGACACGGCGTTTCCTTGGTAACATGACGAGGTAGACTGATACGTAGCTAGTAGTTCATTCGTGTTTTATGCAACTGAAACAGCATTCGTGTTTTATGCAACTGAAACAGACTTGGGATATGACGTCATTAGAGTTCTACCCCAAAATTAAAATGACTATGTGGCGGGAATTATCTTTGGGGCATTTCACATATTCCTTATGCTGTATGTAGTACTTCAACCAACCGTAAAGAGAAAGTGCGTTACGGGCCGCACAACTCTTGTCGGGAAACTTGTGACAGGGCAGACTACAGCCGGTAGTCATTCTGAAGCTCTTGCGTGAAGGGCAGCCAAACATATCTAAATTCTGAACTGTCGGCCGAGTAAGTTTGCGAGAAACTTGCTTTTGGCTGTGCCTTTAGTGTATAGGTGGGCAAAGGTGGCAGTGGCCTCGGTTAAGGTTTGGAATAGTGATGAATAAGCAATAATTCCAACGTCCCACGTGATTCCGCTCTGGTCAGATCCATGGGGATCCATGGAGTAGGGGGGTAGAAAACGAAATGTCTCGAGGACATTTTCAGATGCCACAGAAACTTCCTTGATTACTTCTTCACCGTGTGCCCCCGACAAGTATTCATAATCAATAACAACCTCCATCTCGCTCGAAGTACAGTTTGCAAATAATGTAATAGCGCTTGGGAACTCACCTTTTATACCTGCTGGTGCAGCATTGACCGCCACGAGGTACACCGCGTAGAGACCCGAATTCCCATGCGAGGTGTTGCTCTACTTGTTGATCGGTGAGGCCGGGAGTAAACAGGCCGACGAATTGTTTTCCCGTGTAGCCTCTATCCACGTACAGGGCGAACAGACAACAAAATTTATCGCAGACAGTACTCATGGGTCTTTGGAGCTGTGTTGTTATAATTTAGGACGGTACAATTACGTCTTAAGAATGATTGGATATCGTGAATATGAGGGGATAGGCGATAGGAGTCAAAAGTAGAAAGCCGTGGAAGACCGGGGTTCGAGACGGATAGCTAGCCAGTGTGTTCCTGACTGTGTTTGTGCATCAGTATTGACAATGACAGTGCTAGGCCAAGTGTTAGAATGTGGTAGCAGATCTGACGGAAAAGCACCCAGAAACGATTTAACATTATTTAAGTTACTCGATATCTGAACTGTGTCCATCTTAGAAGTCCGTGGTGACGGTTCGCAAAGAATCGATGCGTACAGAATTGTTGTATTCCAGGTACAATAAGCACGTGACTGCCTCCTTTAACGCTTCCTTAAATGCTAACTCAATGCGTATATTGCCACCTTCCACCTGTGAAGTATGTCCTTCCGACACGGCCAGATCAGGCGTTACGTCAAATAACAACAAGAAGTACCCGTTAATATACATATCGTAAGTTTTCTGAAGTCCCGAGTTCGAATAGTGAATGCCGGAGCCTTCAAATAGTCTTGTATCGCATGACAGTTGTTTTCTCATGACCGGGATCAATAGACAGGTTCTCGCTAGGGATCTGCCTGCCATTCACGTACATCACGAATGTACGAAGACCGAAATGCTGAAATTTGTAGGAGTTTGTATTGATGGTGCCGAGAGAGTCATTGTTTGCTGTCATAGTGAACAGGAGCCTTTTCGGTATGCGGCCCATGACCGCCTCATCGATCGAGAGTGATTGGGGCCCCGCAGATAACGTGAAAGTTTTCAGTTCGACTCTCGTCAGGTTATACCGCGCGAGATCGGTCTTCAAGGTCTCTTCGTGTGCTAGCGGGATCTGAGGGTTTGCCCTGATGCGTCTAACAAACAGTTTGGTATCGAGAAATTTAAAAGTAGTCTTAGAATCTGCGGCAGGATTCATCAGGTAGAAACTTGGCTTGGATTTTGTAAACTTTGTCTGCAGCTGATGCCGGGAAGTAAGAATTTCGGAACGTTGCATATATCACTATGTATTCTCCCGTACATTTCAATTTCTTCACTCCGTTTCTGTCTGTTCCATCTGTCTATGAATCCGGTGTTTGTCGACTCTGCTTTCGTAGGGTCACAGGGCATCATATCTCCCACATACTTATACCAGTAGCTGTTTGTGAGAAGCGATATCGATGCGTCCATACCATAACTTAGCAGTGTTTCCAAAAGAGCCCTATAGTTATAATGGTAACCCGACTGTGTTATATTCACGCCATTGAGGGCAAAGTTAAATAACGAATGTAGAAAGTTATTCGTACCGGCAGTGTGATCCGTCGCGTCCAGGGCAATTTCCATCGCCTTTTGTAAATTTGCCGCGAATCTAGATTTTTATATCGGGTCAACATACGTGTCGTAATCGGCGGGTATCAGAAATTCCAGGTCGCTCTTATCAATGGATGCAATGGGCTTGTAGACTACCACTTTCGTTTCGTGGATAGCGTGTTGTACTGGCTTGCGAGCAAAAATATCAAATTCGTTACTCACGAAAGCTAGGTCATTCTGAGACATGGTCGTACAGTGACTGATGTAAATTATGGAAAAATATCCCGTTTTATAGTCCTAGACCGCTGGCGCCCTTTCCCCGGTAAGGCCCGTTTGGTTTTTCTCTTTCGTTTCGTATTTCGCGTTGCGGACATTGCTCTCTTTCTTCGCTTGCGAGCACAATTTCCACGCAACTTATTGATTATTTTTTGTGTAGAGTCAGACACGTGTCTTGAGATAATGTCCTTGGATTCCGCCTGAGGATTTTCAGCAATATCTGTAAGAATCATGCAGCCTGTGCTTAACGCCTCGCGTCCGAGAGCTTTGAGCGTTTCCTTATCCATAGATTTGGCACCGCTCCAAAGAATAGTTCTAAGGGTCCGAAATAGTCCTGACAGAACACTGCCCAGACCGTGTCCCCAGTGTACGAAAGGTGGAGTGCTGTAAATTTGACCTATATCTTAGCGGCCACAACCTGCCTGTCGTCGGATAATACTGGACAAGGGGATTCATTGTTATAAATGACGGTCGGAGGTGATGACGTAGCGTATTTATACGCGTCGAAAATGTAGAACCACTTTCGTAGGCACCACGCTACTCTTTAAAGGGAAGGGTATACCTCTCTGATGGGCTATAAATATACTTATGTCCTCGAAGGTACGTTTTTCGAAGGGTACATAATAGACATTCTGAAATGCGTGGTCGCAACACTTTGACGGGTGAATAATCGTCCGCAAACATCTGACATAGTCGCTACCAACAAACTGAGGTGTAATCAGATCACAATAAATCAGGGCATTTGTCTCGCCGACAATTTCAATCGGTTTCAGCGTGCCACTTTTCGGAGGACAGCTAAATTCACATAACCCGACCTCCCAATTGTCTGTCGAACCCAGGTCTATGCGCTGTGCCAACTGAATTGTAAACTCGGCGAGCGTATTAGAAGAATGGACTTTCTGTGAGGCAATGCTAAACAGCGTAATGTAAAAGTGATTTCGGTACTCCATCTTTTCACTCTCTCTAAATATTCTTCACGTTAGCTGCATTTATCGAACTATCGAAGTCAGGTCCGTGGCCTTTCCAGCGCACGAGGTACTCCCGAATGCCGCGTCTGACCCTTGTAGCCAGAATTTTATCAATCTGAAACGTGGTGCGTTTCGTGATTCGAACAGGTGTTAGCTCTTCATTAAAGAACTGCCCGTCTATTACCTTCTGATTCAAATCTTCCAGTTCGTATACGGGTCGAGGGGTCCTACGAATTACCTTGATAATTCGAAACACTTCCGTGGTGTAATTCTGTTCGCCGCCTTTGGCAAATTTCATTTTATCTTTACTAATGCGCAAGTGCTGTCCCACGCGAAATTTGGGTTGTGCAATAGGGATCCTCCCGCGTTTCTCGTTTATCCTATGCCATATCGTTAGAATATCAGAATTGGTTATTCGTGCTGGCGGCATGCCAGTCGTACTGTGAACCGTCGCGTTATAGCATTTTACGAATTGCGGGAGTACGTCAATAAATCTCTACGTATTCTTATATGTGAAGTATTTGTATAATTTATCCCGGATAGTGCGGTGAGCTCTTTCGACGACTGAGCATTTGACATCGGGGTTTTAAAGATCTGAAATTGAATTCCCTCGCGTCTTAACATGTCTTGAAACGATCTGTTCAAAAATTCCTTCCCTCTATCCGTGCGCACCAAAACCGGACGTCTCCGTTTTGGTTTCAAATATTTGGGGTCCTTCAAGATGGATTGAAATGCTGTCGTGACAGCTTTACCCGTCTTTCTTATTAGGGGGATAATGTGTAAGAATTTGGAAAAAACATCTATTACAGTTAGTAAATATTTGACGCCGTCGTTATATTTACTGAGGCCCTGGACAACGACTAGATCAAATTCCCACGCCATTGATATTATTCCCAGTGTAGGGGTTTCTAGGAAAACGTTTCCGCACCCCTCTGTGTAATGTGTACGCATCTTGTTTTAAAAGCCACGCCTTAATATCTGCAGGCGCTGTATTCTGCTTCTGTTTACTCGTACTCTGCCCGACAGCGCTCTGCAGTTTTTGCTGAGTCGTGAAAGCAGAAGAATTTGAAGGGTCATAGTACAGTGTGCGTATCATCTCTAATATTTCAACCACTCTTTGCGTAATGATGTTTCAATGCCGCGACGTTTTGTCTGGGGAAACAGCTTTGCGATTACGGTTCTGAATTTGGTTCCGCGGGAGACGTGTATGGGGGCACTGGGTTCCTAACCCTCCAAGTGAGCACTGGTCAAAACCAAAATGCTCTTATATTGTTTGAGGTCGACTTCGCTGACAAGTGTTATCCACCTTTTCCCGAGTGAGTAATTCCCAGAGACCTCGCGTGCCATTAAAATGCTTATCCCTAATATAGAGGTCACTATTCGTATCCACCGTCACATCGGAATTACCTATAAAAAATTTGTCACCTACTTAACGCAAACCATACTCTGCATCGAGAATGCCACGTTTGTGAACATAGGGTGACAGGTACTGGCTAGCAATCTCACCGAAAGACTTCCTAGCAAATGCGTATACCTCTCCTTCGATAACGGCACTCGTATCCACATCATCATCATCATCATCATAGGTAGCTGCAGCAGCACCGGCATATCTAGTACTAACGGGACTTTTCTCTGTTTCATATACATCTCCCGCAGAAGACGTTGAGGGAAGTGCTACGAACTGTGGCGGTGTTGTCAGATTCCTGACAGTCTGCATACCTAACTCTGCCGACTTGCTTTTTGGTGTAGCTACTTTTTGTGCGAGAGTAGTGTCAGGTAATACCACTTTTATAAAGTCTGCGATCGCGTTAATCAAAGCCCTACGTTCGACAGCGGCTTCAGAAATCTCGCCACGCATAGCGACCCAATTATCGTACGGGTGTTTGGTCCCCTTCTTCCTCTTTATACGAACACGAGTCATGTTTAGTACTCTGCGCTGTCTTCTGAAGAGGTGATTTTTGCTGCAGTGTAGCTGGTTGTGAAGAGCGCTCATGCTTATTCAAATAATCGGGTGAGACAAGGTACATTTTGCGTAACATTTTTAAGCGTCGCGCGAACGAAATATGAGACTGTCTATGGTGGGTAAAATAGCACTCAACAGAGGCACGAGAAATGCTCCTCGCTGATTAATCTAGCGTTTCTTAGTCGAGATCGGCACGAGCTTATCTGCGAGCGCGCGGAGTGGAACTTTGAACTTTCGTAATCTCTTCTTCTGACAAGCAGTCAGCTTTAGATTGTCGCGTAACACATTCAGTAGACACTCGCCAATTGATTTTACAATTTCGCTATCACAGTTTTTAACGATGGCTCTTCGTAATTGTGGCTTAGCTGTCTTGAGTACTTGTAGATGGTGATAGTTGGATATTATGCGCTTCATCTTTCACCCAAGCGTAAATAATGGGAGGATATTCAAATGGAAAGACATTGGTTCGATACCGTAGCAGATCGTCTGTATCCTGGGCAAAGTCTAAAATCATAACCGTGAGGATTCTGAGTCGCCTCTCGATGCGCTTCACACAGACTAGCACCAGCTTCGGGAAGCACTTGTCGCGCGAGGTATGCAAACTGGTTCCTATCGCTAACGTTTTTTAAGGCAACCAAATATTTCGCATTAAGGGATATGTCGCGGCAGTGTGGAGATTGGTGAAAAAAGTTCTGGGTGATTAGAATTGCATTGAGGTTACGGTGATGGCTACTCTTGGTAAACGTCACACACTGCTCGTGAAAACACCTCGTTTAAAAGATCGTCAAGAATAAAGAGGGACGGTAGGCCCCGTGCGTTTTCAAAATTTTCGGACAGACCCTCGCGAACCTGTACATTCTTCCTTAACGAGGCCAACTGTTGCTGCGGCACTGCACTCTCTTCACTGTAACACCAGATAATTCCGCCGGGGAAATCTGGCTCGGTACACAAGGTGTCAAAGTTCTGCAGAAAACGTATACAGAACGTAGACTTTCCGGACTCCGTAGGTCCTCCTATAATACTGGTAAACGGATGTTTAAACCTGATATCACTAGCCATAAATGTCCTCTGGCAGCATTCACTCCATATATATATATATATATACACAAATGGAAGGGACGAATTGTCGTTCAAGCGCCTTCGTTTTAAAAAAGATACCCTGTAAGTCTTTTCCTCGGGTTGACTAATAATACTCCTCCTCTACCCATTTTGCGTTTTATCTTCTTGTGTGTGCAAACAATTACATTCTCATTCTTATCCATTGACAGAATCATGTCTTTCATTTTCGCAAAATTTACCGACTGAGGTCGAATAATTAAGAGTAATCCCACGAACCTTACAAACCGTCTTGCTATCAACTGTCAACGAATTAATTGTTGTATACGCATAATTTTTCGGACCTGCACAGACCACCTCCTATGATTTCATTGGGTTTCAATTCTGAAGACATCTGCCCCCAATTGTCTCCCGTTTCAACTAGCGCGGGTTCGGCTGTCGGCTGTATAAATAAGACACTATCAGTGTCACAATAGACGGCTCTGTCCTGTAATTTGTTCAGGTAAGAGTAAAGGTGAATTCGCGCAACGGCTGTCACAAAGGCGCCTATGACTTCATTGCTTTGACGTAGGCTCGGCACACGTTCTTCTGATGAAAACTGCCAGGAAATCCAGACCACGTCGTCACTAACAAACATCATGTTTTGGACTTTGATTCCTGGCGTCACCAGAAATCGGTACAGTTCATGGGGATCTGAAATTAATTTTGTCTGTGTCCGATTGCTTCTCTCTGTCCATTTTCCCCACATGGAGTTGAGACAGAGTTTTGACAGACCGCGTTTTGTAGCGTTTTATCTGATCGAGTCTTTGTCCAGTTGGATGCCTTCGCTCTGAAAGAATTGACGAATTTATAGATCTTCATAGTCGGGGGTTCAAACCCACCTAGGATACCGACTAGCCTCTGCTTTGAGTTTAAGAAACGTGTTTATGTATTCTACAAAAAGACCGCCTTCACCAGTGTCTGGATTATATTGCGTGACTTCGTACTGGTAAAAATCTAGAGTTTCTAAAATTTAGTATCCTTTGTTAACAGCCAATCATACTTCATCAATGACCCACGTGCCATCCAGACATTTTTCAGCATCGCTGAAATGCTGACATTCGCCAGTTGTGTTCTCTACGACACTCGATCGACACAGACGGAATAACAGCTTCTTGTTATGCCGAAATCGGAGGACAGGGTGATAGAGGTCCTTTGGAGGCACAATGGTGCATTTCATTAGTCCGTCCATTTTTAGACAAGCCTCCTTACCAGCACATGCGTCACCAACATGAATGATAGGGTGCCATATGGGAAATTTGAAATACTTACAAATGTGTGGGTATAAGCTCATTACACCGCAATACTGGACAGATTCGTCCCTCTCCCGTATCTTATAGTGGAGCCGCATGGCTTCAGTTCGACCCCCATACACAGCGTCTCGGGTGATCAGGGGCGCATGCTTGACAATGGGATGCACTAGCAATTCGGGTTTCTGCTCCACAATCTTAGCTTCGTCAAACTTACATTCCCACTGAATTTTAACCTGGTAGCCTCCCCGCTTTATCTGTTCGATCCTTGACAACATCTGTTCATAGCGTTCTGCCAGCGTCTCTCCACTGATCATTTTCACGTCTCGAAAAGGCTGGCATGTACAGCCGTGATAGTAGCATCCCAGAAATTCATATATAGTTCGTGTCTCCGCACAGTAACCGTCTACACTGTAATGCGGCAGTTTAGGAGGTCTGTATTCGCAGCCGTTTCTAGCATGTTGTATCTGACAGCCGTCCGCCTGTTCCATATGCAAAAGCCATATTGGGGCTTTCTTCCTATATTTGTTATTGGCGCTGTAAGCTCCAGGCGGTAGCAATCCAATGGTCTCTGGTTTGAGGAATTTCTTGCGAAGCACTTTATTGCATGCAGACGCTATTGTCAATGCCTCTAGGAAAACCTCGATATTTCCAATCTCGATAAAATCGCGCTTCAAAATCTGATACGCCTGTCGCAAGACGGTGACGTCATCTTGGCAATACTGTTCCAACACGCGACGATTATCAAAGACTATGTCTTCTTGCTCGTCATACCAAGACATGAAATCCCTTCTCTCTTCGTCACCCACCTCATCAGCGCCGAAATACTTAATGCCTGGTATGGGACCCACATAGTCCAAATTTGCCTTTGTATTCTAGCAGTGAGGAAACAACGATTTTGTTGCCGAATGCCCAAATGCCTCGGGCAATTTACGCAAAGTCATGGGCAAGTAAGAAATGGAATCTAGAAAACGAATGTGCTGCATTTTCATACTGATAATTTTAAGACCACTTAAAATAATTTGCGGGTTCCATTTCAAAAGAATAGCTCTTTTCAGAATGAACTGTGAATCAAAAGCCTTGGCGTTGTGTGCTATCGCCACGACTTTATTACATCAGGGTCGAGGTTCACAAAGATAAAATAAAAAATCGCCCACTGGATCGTCGTAGATGAATGGCGTCTCCTACCACAGCGGTCACAGTCCATTTCAATATCATCTTGCATCTCACAAGCTGTACAGAACTGCTGAGCACACACTAAAATCGGAATGTGCTCAGTAGCATTCTCTGAGAACTTTGTATCCTGTGTGGTTTCAAAATCGTAGAACAAAAACTAGACATCATCACAGTGGGCAATTCGTTCTTTAACGGCTGCATAAAACAGAAATGAACAATCTCTGTTCCGATTACAGATAGTACAGTAGGGCTTGAAACATTCATGCTTTTTATCCGATATGAATTTATTACATGCGGTACAGTTCTTCTTTTCACATACGGTCTTTTTTCCTAACTTGTTACTCTTGTGCCTGTCAAAACATGCACGACTCCTAAACTGTCTACTACATGACTCGCACGGGATTGGAACATCATCGTATGGACATGGTAGAACTGACATAAAGTCACTGCACGTCTCTTGACACCTATGCGTTACACCACTTTCACATCATTTGTTACAACCTTTGCAGACATACTGTCGAGAAAGGGCACCTGTTAGGCTATTAATCACGTGGTAATGGTGTGATACGTCATCATAAAGTAGGATAATTCTCTTTTCGGATTCCACCTGACCATTCAAAGAATATATCTTCACAATTTAATCCGGCGAAAACGACAATTCTGTACTCTTTGTAATGCTCCTGAAACTGCATTAACTCGGGGATTCCTCCACCATTTGTCAGGTAAATACCGGTCGTCGCAAGTAAATGATCCACAACCGGACGTATCTTATACCCCTGACGAAATGCTTTGTAATCTGGATCATTAGTTAATTTGGCAATACCAATGTTTAGGGCATAAGCCAAGCAATTTTCTTCCGCTTTAACTTCGAGGATACTCCTTTTCAGATGTGCCATGGTCTCAAGCGGTCTACCCTTAGTAGCGATCCGGCCGTAGCCGATTGGCATTTTTACAGAATGGAGGTCATAACCAGTTTATCTAAGACATTAAACCTAGCATTCGATTGGGCTACTTACCCTAAAACTGACCAGATCACCTCTGAGGTTATCTGGTCCTTTCTTCTAAAGCTGATACCAATAGCTTAGTCCTGCACGTTAACTTCATTGGCAATTGTAATCCCTACCATATCAGAATCGCTACAATTACGTAAAGCGTACTCAAACAGATCCGTTACACTGGCTAGGAAATGAGACATTGGCTCCGAATCCTCTCCCTCATATGGCGGCAAGAGACGCACGGTAAAGTGTGTACCCTCTGCATTGAAACGCCTGTACTCTCTGTTTATTTCCCCATCAATTGTAAATCTGGGGAGTTCAATTTCATCCTCATTTACCTCGAATACACGAGCCGCCATTGTTATTCTATAAACAATTCACTAATATTACTACACATAATTTAGAACATGTTAATCCATAAAATCAATAACCAGGCGATAGAGCTACTCACCAGATAAAGACACGGTGTCTTCTTCTTAAAAATATGGTGTGTCACCTATATCTGCCCTCCGTCTTTGTGAATGATAAACAAGGACAAAAGGGGTTAACTATTTATAACAGTAAGATATAGGCCGTTATTCCTCTAAACATACACGGTTCTTGTTAATTCATCAGTGTACTAAAATGGGGAGAGATAAATGCTGTCCAAAATTCACACACAAATTTTAATGGATTCTTTTCTATGCAAGATCTTCGGGGGGTATGAGAAGAATAGACCTAACAAGGTTGTGTGCATTATGTAATGTTTAGAAGACGTATACAGGACCAGACAAGGTTGCGCGCATTCCGTTCTGTTTAGAAGACTATACAGACAAGGTAAGCTGATTTAATAATAAAATGTATGTTAACTGTTTGCTCTTAGCTAACGCCTAGCAACATGTCCCGAATCTTTTTCAGATTGACCTTGATAGGAAATTTCAAGACGTCACTTCTTACCACTCTGTAAAAATCAGTTCTTTTGAGGTGGATCGTAAATATCCTATAACCCACGCAGAAAGGATCGTCACGAAATTCGGACCAACCATCTTGATGAGCATTAGGGATGCGCCATTTCATACAGTGAAAGTGTTCATGCCAAAGCGTTATGGTTCTGCTTTTCGGATGCTGATGTTGAGGATATAAACACTGAAAAAGTGTCATTACATCTCATTTACAAAGGAACATGTGATAAAACTAAATCGCACATCTTGGCCATTGAAAAGAAAAATAGATAACTTTGTACTTCGTGTATATTTATGATCAAATTATGAATGTATCATCTTCAAACATGGCGATCAGTTGGGATTAAATACCATGTTACAATAGCATTTAACTGTCAGTTGCTACAGCTACACAAAATAGTAATCATCAAGAAGCTATTGACTTTTTTTGTTTCTTTTTAGTCTGAATCATATGTCTCCTACAAGTAGAGCGACGCCTCAGTCACATTGACACGTGGTCAACATATATTATTAGGTATCTATTTATCGATGTTCCTAAACACAATATTGTTAGAAAATTGACTGCTTTCTTTTACAGAAACGATATTCCTGTATCCATTGCGTCACAGTTGTACGATGTTTGTAATGAAAAGTATAATTTTCAGGTAACTGAATATATTTTCGACTTATATTCTCATTGGCAAAGATGTAGGTACAAGATGCATATGTTAGAATACTATAATGTCAGGTTCCATAAGTTTATCTGGATTAATGTAACGACATTAAATAAGTTGGAAGAAGTCAAACCAGGGGTAACGCTAATGAACTTTGCTATCGACTGTACAGGTTGCAGCTCGTTGATAAGGAACAAGCTCAAAGTTGTAAAACATGTGTGAGACATGAGGCGTCCGAGTATGGACGTTGTACCACTAATGAAAACAATAAACTAAGTTTTCAACTACTTTATTATCTTTATAATGACTTCTGTCACCTCCCATTCCTCTATCTCCTTAAACTAACCCTTATCCTGCTAACGTGGAGACTATGGTGAGCTCCTAATAATGCCAGCAGATGGCAGATGGGATTTAATTCGGCGTTTAAAGGGCTAATTTAACATAATTCCCGAAAAGTGTTACGTTCTCTCTTGGAAGCATTCATTTTCTTATAAACACAGACACTGACCATATAATACTATTCACAAGAAACAGCATCTTATTAATCTAATTCTAAATGTATGTTCAGCAGAACCATTCATTCAGAATAAACCAATTTTAAATCATCACTCATGACCGTTTAATTTCACCCAAATAAACATTCCCAAAGTAGAAACAATAAACTAAGTTTTCAACTACTTTATTATTTTTATAATGATTTCTGTCACCTCCCACTCCTCTAGCTCAAACTAATTTAACATAATTCCCGAAAAGTGTTACGTTCTCTCTTGGAAGCATTCATTTTCTTATAAACAGACACTGGCCACATACATAATGTTCAAAAGAAACAGCGTCTTATTAATCTGATTCTAAATGTATGTTCAGCAGAACCAATAATTCAGAATAAACCAATTTTAAATCATCACACATGACCGTTTAATGTCACGCAAATAAACATTCCCAAAGTCCATGATCCAAACTTTTACATGATAACTAATAAAACATTCCGCACAGCACTCTATCTTATCTTTTCTGACCTCCAACCCTTTAACTTAATGTAGCTCAGTACATGGCCGTCTTACGAGAATGCAGCGCTATGATTCATATGATACGTGACGAAGTGATGGGACGGCATAACCAATACCTCATTCTTCTCTGCCCCAAAACGCCTCAGTCGAGGACCGACACTCACAGACAACATTTCCTCTTTAACGTCTAAATAACTATACCAATATGTACGGCGGCACTATTATATTGTAGGATATTATTAAAAACGTAACCATTACCAATCACTACGAAGCCTTAGGTTAACATGTCAAGCTGGACAGAGCTGCTCGCTCCGATGGTCTAAAACATATCCATTACCAATCACTAGGGGTCTTAGGTTAATGGTATAGGCGTACATAGCCTAAACCTACCTTGGGGGCCTAACTACACCATACAAAAATACTCGTTTCGACTACCTTCTTCGATGCCTTCGTCACGGTGGTACAAGGGGCTTAACTGCATACACGGTTGCCCTATAACGCTGTCGGATATTATTAAAACATATCCATTACCAATCACTACGACGTCTTAGGTTAAGGGGTATAGGCGGCCAGAGCCTCAACCTGTCTTGGGGCCTAACCACCATACAAAAATACTTGTTTCGACTACCTTCTTCGATGTCTTCGTCAAGGTGGTACGAGGGGCTTAACTGCAGGGTACAACACTCGCAGAAAACCTTTCATCCTTCACGTCTAAATAACTATACCAATATATACGGCTGCACTATTATATCGTAGGATATTATTAAAAATATAACCATTACCAATCACTACGATGTCTTAGGTTAACATGTCAGGCTGGACTGAGCTGCTCGCTCCGATGGCCTAAAACATATCCATTACCAATTACTACGATGTCTTAGGTTAAGGGGTATACGCGGACAGAGCGTAAATCTGCCTCGGGGCCTAACTACACCATACACAAATACATGTTTAGACTACGTTCTTCGATGCCTTCGTCACGGTGGTACAAGGGGCTCAACTATACCCTTCACAAATACATGTTTCGACTACCTTCTTCGATGCCTTCTTCACGGTGACACAAAGGCTTTAACTGCAGTGTAGAAAGGTCGGAACTGGCCCAAGTAAGGTGTTTACTACTAATGTTAATTCCTAAACGACACAGTAGAATGTGCCCGTAAAGATTATTTATTTATTCCCACTCTTTTGCATAGTGCCTCCCACCGGTAGAGTTGTCACGGAAGAACTTGGATTCGTCAGAGTAAACATGAAAGATGATGAAAATGTTGAGGTTTACATAAATTTGTTATCGAAATTTCCGGTTTTCTGCTGTGTCATTGTGTCGTTGGGTAATTGGTAATTGGCTGCCGACGTTTCGAAGTGTTGTGTCGCCTTCACCATCTCAACCAGCTCTGGCATTTTTCACGGACCTTGTATGAATAGAAGGCGCCACTTGCCTTCGAAACTTCGGGAACCACTCATTCAAAAACTCAACGTCTCATTCCAGGAGACCAGAATCCTCTAAAAATCTTTTCTTTTTTCCAATAAATATAGTTCCACAATTACATACATTAATCATTAATGGAACTCGTCCATGTTCTCCAGACCACCCAGCTGACTGTCAAGTCGCATTTGTCGACATTCACTGATCTAATACATCGAAACAAGTCGGGCAAACTGCTAGCTGCTTATTTGCTGTATTCTGATGACTTAGTGTATTTTAATGCGATCTAGAGATCTGCAAACCTAAACATTTGTTTGTAACGATGCTTACCGGCTCTGATGACGTCGACGCCACTGGGGTACCAGCGTTCACCCTGTCTGAGCAGAAGCAGGACTGTATTGTTGGGCAGTGTGCGGAAGTACTCTCCGTCTTCTACTTGCGTTCCG
>Ga0268261_10000907_pt1 | contig 19698 bp, 16 predicted proteins | sample TergutNc150P1_FD_190353 | JGI IMG/M metagenome (GOLD analysis project Ga0268261, IMG submission 190353) | Nasutitermes corniger P1 segment gut microbial community from laboratory colony in Florida, USA - Nc150 P1 (SPAdes) (version 2) | ecosystem: Host-associated > Arthropoda: Insects >...
GCCATGCTTTGTTAATTTGTTTAGTGGTAAATTTTTATGTACATTATATTTTACAAAAGTTTCAAAGCTAACGAATTTTTTTGGTATCTTTTTTGTATCTGTATCTTTTGATACTTGTAAAAGCTTTTTGTTTTTCAAGTTGGCTCTTGTCTCTTTAATTTATTTTTTGAATTTATTTCTTATTTCTTAGTTCTTATTTTTTTGTTTCTTGCTTTTACTCTTTATATATCGGTTTTTACCTTTCCTTCTTTACTGTTACTTTTTGGAGGCTTTATGTTTTTTAGAAATGAAAAATACACCTTTCAAGAAGTGTATTTTTCATTTCTATATTTAAAATTTTTGAATTTAAAAAATATAACTATAAAACTAACTTATTATCATTTTCTTTATCATCAAAAAAATCTTTCAAATTTTGTAGTGTAGTATGTGCAATACTGTCTAATGCTTCTTTTGTTAAAAATGCTTGATGAGAAGTTACAAGAACATTTGTAGTTGAAAGTAATAATTTTAAAACATCGTCGTGAATAGTAACATTAGATACATCTTCGAAAAAGAAATCTGCTTCTTCTTCATAAACATCCAATGCTGCACCGCCCACTTTTTCTTTTTTTATTGCTTCTAACAAATCTTCTGTGTCTATCAGAGCACCTCTACTTGTGTTTATTATTATAACACCGTCTTTCATCATTTCCATGCTTTTTTTATTTATCATATGATAGTTATTACGAGTAAGAGGGCAATGAAGTGCTATAATATCAGAATTTTCAAAAAGATAATCTAAGTCTACATATTCTATATTTTCATCGTCTATTGGGTAAGGGTCGTAAGATATAACTTCCATACCAAAACCATTGCAAATTTTTATAAACTCCCTACCTATTTTACCAGTTCCAACAACTCCCATTGTTTTACCTTTTAAGTCGAAACCTACGAGACCATTAAGGCTAAAATTAAAATCTCTAACTCTATTATGTGCCTTGTGTATTTTTCTATTTAAACACATAAGTAAAGACATAGCATGTTCTGCTACAGCATTTGGAGAATAAGCGGGAACTCTATAGATTGAAATTTTATTTTTTGCATGTTTTACATCTATATTATTAAATCCTGCACAACGCATACCGATTACATCAATACCATTTTCTATTAATTTATCAATTGTTTTTGAATTAATATTGTCATTTACAAATGCAATTACAGCATCGTAACCTTTTGTAAGAGCAACAGATTCATATCTTAGTTTTGACTCAAAATAATCAATTTCAAAATCGTATTCATTTTTATATTTATCAAAAAATTCTATATCGTAAGGCTTTGTATCGAAAACAGCAATTTTTTTCATAAAATCTCCTTTTTTATTCAAATAATGCTTTTGAAAAACTATCAGAATCAAATGGGATTAAATCTTCTATATTTTCACCAAGACCAACAAAATGTATAGGTATACCCATTTGATGTTTTACTGCTATAATTATTCCACCCTTCGCTGTAGAATCTAATTTCGTAATAACAAGACCTGTTACATCTGTAACTTCGGAAAATGCTTTCGCCTGAAGAAGAGCATTTTGACCAGTATTTGCATCTAGTACAAGAAAAACTTCTATATTTGAATCTTCATAACCACGACTTATAACTTTTTTTATTTTTCTAAGTTCTTCCATTAGATTTTTTTTGTTATGAAGCCTACCTGCAGTATCTACAATAAGGATATCTACGTTTCTTGCCTTTGCTGCATTTACAGCATCAAAAACAACAGCAGATGGGTCAGAATTTTCCTTATGTTTTATTATATCAACTTTTGTTCTTTCTGACCATATTTCTAATTGGTCAATTGCAGCTGCTCTAAAAGTATCGGCAGCTGCAAGCATTACTTTTTTACCATTAGATTTAAAATAATAGGACAATTTACCTATTGTTGTTGTTTTTCCAACACCATTTACACCAACTATCAAAATTACAGTTGGTTTTTCAAAGTTTATCTCTTTATTATCTTCTTTTAGTAAGGTTGATATTTCACTTTGTATTAATTCTCTTACATCCTCAGCATTTGTAAGTTTTTTAGTTTTTACAATATCTTTTACCTTTTCTATTATATATGTCGAGGTTTCTACTCCGACATCTGCCATTATAAGAGCATCTTCCAATTCTTCAAAAAGTTCTTCATCTATTTTTGTAAAGTTTTTTAATACATTTTCAACACTTTTTGCTAAATTATCTTTTGTTTTTGTTAAACTTTCTGCAACTTTTTTAAATATGTTCATTTGTTATTCCCTTAGATATTATTGTAACCTTTATCTATTGTAGTATTAGTAAATTCTGATTTTTTATCTATACCAAAATATTTTAGACCAAGTTCTGTTATAACTCTTCCTCTTGGTGTACGTGCCAAAAACCCAAGTTGTATTAAGTATGGTTCATAAACATCTTCTATTGCTCCAGAATCTTCATTTGTAGATATAGCTAATGTATCTAGTCCCACAGGACCACCGTTAAATTTGTGAATAATACAATCAAGAACTTTTCTATCTGTATGATCTAGTCCCATTTTATCCACATCCAATATATTTAATGCAAAATCTGCTATTTCATTTGTAATTCCTTGTTCATTTACAGTTGCAAAATCACGAACACGCCTAAGCAAACGGTTTGCAATACGAGGTGTCCCTCTAGACCTTCTTGCTATTTCATTTGCTCCATCTTTTGTTATAGAAATGTTTAAAACGTTGGCACTTCGTTCTACAATAGATGTTAGCTCTTCTACTGTGTAGGGTTCCATTCTACTAATAACACCGAATCTATCTCTTAGAGGGGATGTTAGAAGCCCTATTCTTGTAGTTGCACCTACTAGAGTAAAAGGAGGAAGATTTATTCTTATACTTTTACCACCCTCCCCTTTTCCTATAACTATGTCTATAAAAAAATCTTCCATTGCCGAATATAAAACTTCTTCTACAACACGGCTAAGTCTATGACATTCATCTATAAACAAAATATCCCCCGAATTTAAATCATTTAAAATAGCTGCCATATCTCCGGGACGTTCTATTGCTGGACCAGATGTTGTTTTCATATTTACCCCTAACTCTTTTGCTATAATACCGCTTAGAGTTGTTTTACCAAGACCCGGTGGACCATATAATAAAACATGGTCTAGTTGGTCTTTTCTTATTTTGCAGGCTTCTATATATATTTTTAGTGTTTCTTTTATTTTTTTTTGCCCTACAAAGCTAGAAAAATTGTCCGGTCTTATATTTTGCTCTATATCTTCTTCGGTTAGACTTGCTGTAATTATACGTTTCATAAATCACCTCCAATTAAAAAGAGCTAAGTTCTTTTAAAGCAAGTTTTATAATTTCTTCTGTGGTAACTGCATTTTTAGAAATTTTTAAAACTACATTATACACATCTTTAGAATTATATCCAAGTGCAAGTAAAGCAGATATTGAATCGTCTATATTCGCACCCATATTTTTATTTGGTATTTCTATTTTTTCAAAAATTTCTTTTTTTATTTTATTTATCTTATCTTTTAATTCTAAAACTAACCTTGATGCTGTTTTTTCACCTATTCCCGGAGCTTTTTTTAACATTTTAACATCTTCTGTTATAATATATAACATTATTTGTTGTGCATTATTTTTGTTTAAAAGTCCAAGGGCAACTTTAGGACCTATACCAGAAACAGATGTTAGTAGTTCAAAGAATAAAACATCTTCATATTTTTCAAATCCAAAAAGTGTAAATTTATTTTCGTTTGTATGTAGATGTGTATATAATTTTATATTTTGCCCTACTTCAAAATTAAGTATCAAAAGTTCTGCTACATATACGTGGTATCCAACGCCAGAAACATCTATTATTATGCTATTTTGTAGTATTGTATCTATATTACCTTTTATAAAAGAAATCATATCTCATCCTTTTTTCTATAGATTATACTTTTTTTGAGGAGTTGTTGCAATATTCCTCTGAGTTATATTTAAATCTTTTCGTCTATTTTTTATTAAATCTCCAAGTAGTATTTCTGGCATAATAAATACCTCTAATTTTGTCTTATTTATTTTTACTATTTTATCACATTTTTAGTTTTTTACCAATTATAAAAAAGCTTAACCACTCTCTAAATAAAAGAGAAAATGGTTAAACTTAAATTTGTTTTATTATCAGAAATAAAAATGAATTTATTGTTACTAATTATTACATTTGTAATTTTATATCCATCAAAATGACTAAAATTAACATACGAATAGCTATTATCTATTGTATTTATATGTATTAGATATTCGCTAGATATAATATATATATACACATCATAAATATATGATTCAACTATTCTATTTGATGGGCTTATTTTCGGTATTGTAAAATATGTTTCATTATTTTTAAATAAAACTCTTCCAGTTAGCTCTCTTGGTGTATCTATTCCGAAATATTCAAAAACAAGTATATCATTTTTTTTATTTATATGAACTATATTATCTTTTAATCTTAAAATTTCTTCATAAGTATTTGTTTCAAATGAGTAAAAATATAAACTAGATTTACCATCAAAATCTAAAAATCCATTTTCAAGTGTTACAATTTGAAAATATATACCATATGAATTTCCAAAAGCATATATCGGAAACATACCTGTTTGTAAATCATTTTCGTGATTTGTAATCTCGTATCTAAGAATTTCGTTAAACATATTATTACTATTAAGTATATATCCCAATATGTAGGTGTTATCTTGTATATATATAATTATACTGTAGTCATTACTATGGTAAACAAAAGGAAATCTAGGACTAAATATTTCAAATATACGACCAGTAGTTAATCTATTAATCAAGTCGATATCTTCACCATATATAGGAAATGTTTTTCTAAAAAATGTACTTCTTATACCATCTTCCAAAATTCCAGATTCTACGAATCTAAATATCGCTCTATTTTCTAGATTTTCTAGTATTAAATTGTATCCAAATTGAGTATTGTCGAAAAATACACCTTCTGTATAACTTAAATCAATTTCAATATATTTTTTATCTATATTTATACGTGCTAGAGTATCGTAATAAGTAATACCTGTTCTGTTATTATTTATAACAGGAAGTGAGGATAGTAAATATAAATAATTATCATAAAAATCTAATATTTCAAATATACCATTAAAAAAATCTTTTGTAGTTAATTGTTCTAATCTCTCATCTAAAATTAAATAGTCGACAAAATTACTATATTCATCAACAAATAAGTATTCATTTGAAAAATCTATTTCTCTAATATCAATATTACTAGAAATATTATGAAGCTCTATGTTCATAAAATCTGTATCGTAAGATATATTAGATTGGGATGTCTTAGCACTACACCCCAATAAAAATATAGAAAATACAATTATTACAATTCTATATATTTTTTTATTTACCATGAACACCCCTTAAAATTAACTTTCTCAACTATAATTAAATATAGTATAAATTATTTCATTTATAAATGCTACATTGATAGCCAAAAATAAACCATGGTATTAATAAAATAAATTTATTTTGTTAAAATGCAAAGTCATGTTAAAATTTTATCAATATTTACAATAACTTTAGAAATCTGTTAATATAAAATACAATACCGAATAGAACAATTATAATTGTTCTATTCGGTACATTTCTGGTATCTATGTTCAAGTTCAATACTCCAACAAGAAATTTTCATTGCTTTACAAAAATAATTATTGCAAATTTTTCTAATAGGTAGTACAATTATGTTGATATACAGATATCAGCTACAAAATGTGCGAAAAGAAGTTTACTAGCTACTTTTCGAAATAAAAGCACTCAAATCGCAAACTAAGAGGTAAATATTGAATATTATAGATTTTTTTGAAAATAATTTACCTGTTAAAGGTACAAAAGAAAAAGAAATAATAAATGGTGAAGAAATAATCAAAAATAAAAAATTAAATTTAAATGATAAAAATAATCAAATAGAGATAGAAACCATTTTAGATTTTTACAAATATTACCTCGTAGAGCCAAACGAATGTAAAAAAATATTTGTAAAATATGATTTTTTGCTTTGGCTTCAAAATATAAAATATAAACATATAAAAATATACGAAAAATTTAAAAGTGATGAAAATTTAAACAGAGGAATAGACAATTTTTTTGTTTTTAATAAAATAAAAGAAAACGCAAAAATATATTTACTTGAAGAAAATATGCAAATAAAAATAAATCCTTTTGTAAAAGAAGATTACAAAGGAGAATTTTTATTAATAAAAGATGGCGAAGGTTATATATGCGAAGAAATAGTAACAAATGTACCGTGGATACATATTTCTAAAAAAATAATAAATACAAACGATTTTAAGCTACAAAATGAATTAAAAATAGAATTTACAATAGATAAAAATATATTGCAAAAAAAATCTGAATATGGCGAAATAAATATTTTAGGTCAAATACAAAAAATAAATATACAAGTCGTTACTTTGAATTTTTTAGAAGTAGAATTAAAATATTTTAATGAAACATCAAAAAATATTATATATTTAAAAAATAATACAAAAAATTCACTAAATATTGAAATAAAAACCTTAGATGATTTTGTAAAATTCGAAAAAGAAATATACACCATAGAAGAAGAAAAAGAAGAAGTCCCTTTCGATATAATTTTGTCTAGTTTCCAGCTGGCACAAAAGAACCTCAAAAGAAAACATACATTTTCATCAAAAATAAAAATAAAATCAAACTATGGTGATTATAAATTTTTTAAAGATATTAGTATAGAAGTAGGAGATTTTAATTGATGAACTCAGAAATAATAGAAATTTTTAGATATTATTTTTTTTATGTGTGTAGCAAAAATAATTATATAAGTCATACTTATACAAATGATGAGGACAAGAACAATAAAAAAAAGGAAAATAAATATTTAGAGAAATCTTATCAAAAAACTGAAGAGTTATTGAAAAAGTATCCTTATAATATATTTTTATACTTATATAAAATTTTCTTCAAAATAGAAATGAAAAAAACGCAAGAAGCCTTAGAAATGTTAGAAATTTTAAAAGTATCTATCTCACACTACAAAAATAATAGCGAAGTATATACATTTTATCTTTATCTAAAATGCATTTTAGATAAAGATAGTTTAAAAAATACAGAAATTATTTTTAGGGATTACCAAAACAAATATTTATATTTTATTTCTTATTTATATTTGAAAAAAGAGAATAGGGTAGAGTATTCATATATATATAAATCATTTGAAGCTGGAAATAGAAGTTTTTTTTTGTATCTATGTGTATATGAAATTTTAAAAACAGGTATAAAATATTACGAAAAAAATATGCTAATAAACTTTTTAAAATGGGCAAATGCACATAATATTTTAACAAATGAGATTTTGGAAATAAATAAAGAAATAATATCGAGTATTGTATATAAAGATATAAATTTATTTGCAAAAATATACGAAAAAAATAAATGTAATTTTTTATTAGATGAAATAATAGTAGAAGTAATGAAAAAAAATGAAGATATAAGTATTTTATCACATTCTTTTTATGCGGAAATAATAAAAACTAAATTTTGCAAAGAAACTAATAAATTACTAATGTACAGTAGCTATAAAAATAATATATTAGAAATACCAAAAATGTATGTGCAAGAATATATAAAAAATGGTATAGACGATGATATAGCTCATTTTGTTTTTTATTTTATTATAGACTTTGATGATATTGATTATTCCGAAGAAATTATAGATTTGTATAATCTATATGAAAATATTTTAAAAACAGTAGTTCGTGGTATCCAAAATAGAACAAACGAAAAAGATATTATTTATTATCTAAAAATTTTCAAATATGTAATTTACAAAAATATTTATTTTGAAAATATTGCTACTACACTCGAATATCTTTCTGTAAAACAAGTAGAAAACACAATAAAAAAAATATCTAAAATCTTATTAGACTGGCTTTTTGTTTACAATTTTTCATTTGAAACAAAAAATACAAAATATATTTGGATAAAAAATCAGATAAAAAGTTCTTTGGACACTTACGAGATAGAAGATAAATCTGTCAATATAAAAGTCCCTAATATGGAAAATGATATTATTTTTTTTGATGATAAGCACAAGATATTAAATGAAAATGTAAAAATAACAAAATATACGAAAAATGGTTTTTTTCTTGAAAATTATCTATATAAAAATAATTATATTTCTGAAGAATTACTGTTATATTTGTCAAATTATTACTTCCGGAATGAAATATTAGAAGATACATATTTTTTAATATCTCTACTGGAACGAACGATAAAAATAAAAAATATCTGTGAAAATTTCAAATCTGACCTTACATGGTTACTTATAAAAGTTTTATCAGAAAATAATAAAAAAGAAAATGCATTCGATTATTTAAAAAAAATGAATTTAAAAAAAATTGATGATAAATATTCTATGGCTGTAATTGAAATCTTTATGCATAAGATGGAGTATAATATGGCAATAGATTTTATAAACATAAAAATGCAAATTTTAACAGACGATATATTAATAAATTGTATAAAAACTTTTATGGATGAATATAAAAAACCTCATCCTAAAATATATAAAACAGAAACAGATAAGAAAATTGTAAATATAACATACCGTGTTCTCGTTAATGGTTTTTATAATGATGATTTTTTAGATATTGTATTACAAAATTACAATGGTAGCCTTTTAGAACTTTGTAAATTAAGTAACGTACTAAATGATAATGGTATAATAAATGTAGAGTTGGATGAAAAAATATTAAATACATCAATTTTTACAAGAGATATAATACCCGAAGTGGAAAATGTATTTTTAAGATTTTTTGCTTCCCGACCTGAAAAATGCAAAAATTTCATTTATTATATATGCTATCACATTTTAAAAGAGAAAAAAACTATAACTACAGATACACTATATGTATTAGAAAATTTTATAGGTGAACATCCAAAGGATTTAATATTGTACACAGCTATTTCTGTAATTTTGATAAATGAAGAAACTGTATTAAAAGATAAAGTTTTAAATATTACTATGAAATATTTAGAAGAGAATGATGTATTTTTACCCGTTCTAAAAAAGTTAGACAAGAAATATTTAAGCTATGCTCAACAAAATGTTTTTTGTATAGAATACGAATATATAGCAAATAAAAAAGTTTACTTAAATGTAAAATTTGAAAATTATGACTATAAAAAAATAGAAATGAAATATTTTAGGTTCGGAATATATTTTTTGAACCTAAATATTTTTTATGGTGAAAAAATAACATATTATTTTGAACATGAAAATATAAGCGAAAAAATTATACATGAATATAAAAATGAAAAAATATTAATATCAGAAAACCCAAAAAATGAATTTGAGTATTTAAATAACTCTATTATATATAATCATTTGCTAGAATACGATATTTTAGAAAAAAATTTTAATGAATTTCATAAAAAAAATAAAATAAATACAGATGGAGAGGACTATAAAATGCTATAGTAAGAACAATATGAAAAGAAAAATAAAGCACACTTTAAAAGAAGATGAGTTTGTTTTAGGAATAGACATTGGAGATATAGTTACATCTTGTGGAGTTTTTGATAAAGATATGAAAGACCCCAGTTCTTTTAATTTCTCAGATTTTAATAGCTTTAATATACCAACAATTTTAAAATTAAAAGATAATATTTGGAGTTTTGGAAATTTTGTATATGAAGATGAAGACGAAAATGGAGAGATTTTTTCTAATTTTTTATCGAATGCAGATTATAGTTTAACAGGAATATTTGTAGACCAAATAATAAATTTTATATTAGAGAAATCGAAAAAAAAAATAAAAGCTATAACAGTTGTTACAAGTGAAAAAATAAAAAATATAGATATGTTTAAATCTACATTCGAAAAATATAAGGATTATACATATTTTGAAAATTATGGGAATTGTGTTTTCGAATATTATTATTTTAAACAAAGGCAAAACAAAGAAAATCTTATTTTGATAGACTATAGTGCAACAAGTTTATCTCTTTGGGGATATAATATAAACAAAGAAATTTCTGAAATTCTTTATTTTGAAAATAAAAATATAATCACAAATGTAATAGAAGAAGACCTGATACTATATTTTATAAATCTTTATAAAAAAGAAAAAAACGATGTAAGTATAACTAAATACGAAGAAAAAGGCATAAAGACATTTATCCGAAAAAATAAAGAATCATTATTTTTAAAATCGAATAAGAATTTAAGGTTACAATTTAATTTTTGTGAGCCTCCAATAATAATCACTTTAAATCAATTAAAGCTAAGTAATATAAAAGCACCGTATGAGGAAGAATTTAAAAGGTTTTTGAAATACAGTCTTATAAAATCTAATATAGATATTTCAGATATAAACACTATTATTTGTACTGGTGGTGGTTTTGAAATGGAATGGGTAAGAGATGTAATACAAAATATTTTTTTGGACAGTCATATAAAGGACTATAAACCATACAAGTCTGTAGCTTCTATGGGAGCTGTGCTTTTGTCAATAAAAAATTTGAGAAATCTACAATATGAAAATTCAGATAAAATTCCTAATTATTATAATATGGGTATTTTTGCATATGATAATGGTAATAAAAAATATATACCTATATTTAATAATTTTAAAAATACAGGTGTAGATATTATAATTAATCACAAATTCGGAAAAAAAATAAACATAGACATTTTTAATATGGAAAATGATGAAACTTCTAAAATTTACGAAATAGAAATAGATGATGAAGATATAATATGTAGACCTTCTCTCGCATTGAAAATAAATATACTTATGTATATGCAAAATAATAAAATTATTGTAAAAATAAAGGACAAAGGATTTGGAGATTTATTTCCAGCAGGTAATTTTGAGAAAACATACGAAATAGAGAATTTTTGAAATGAAAAGTAGAATATTAAATACGAATATAGACATGGTAACACTTGAGGAAGCTACTCAAAAATTAAATTACTTTTTGGAAAATGAAAAAAATCATATAGTTATTACCCCTAACCCAGAAATTATTATAAAAGCAAACAAAGATAAAGAATTATTAAAAATAATAAATAATGCTGATTTAGTAGTCCCAGATGGTATAGGTGTTGTTATAGCATCTATGTTTACAAAAAGAAAGCTAAAACAAAGAGTTGCGGGTATTGACTTAATAATAAATTTTTTTGAAAATTTGGAGAAAGAAATAACTATTTATATTTTCGGTGGAAAAGATGGCGTTGCTGAAATTGCTAAAAAAAATTTAGAAAAAAAATACTCTAAGTTAAAAGTTGTAGGATATAATAATGGATATTTTGACAAAGAAAAAGAAAAAAATATAATAGAAGAGATAAAAGAAAAAAAACCAGACGTTTTATTAGTAGGTTTAGGTGCTCCAAGACAAGAAAAATGGATAAATAAAAATAAAGATTTACCAGTAAAAATATCGATAGGTGTTGGTGGATCAATAGATGTAATGTCTGGAAAAATAAAACGTGCCCCAGACATTTTTATAAAACTAAATTTAGAATGGTTTTATAGACTTTTAAAAGAACCGAAAAGAATTAAAAGAATGGGAGCACTACCTATTTTTATTTTTAAAGTTATTATTGGTGAAAAGGATTAAAATGAATAAATTTTTAGAATATTTAGAAATAACTATAGGTGTTATATTAGTTGCAATCGGGCTTGAAGTTTTTTATGTACCACATAATTTAGTTACTGGTGGTGTTTCTGGTCTTGCCATTATTATTCTACATTTTACAGAAAATACGGCTTTTCCAGTACCATTATGGCTTACAACTATTGTTTTAAACTTGCCTATGATGCTTATAAGTTACAAACTAATGGGGCGTGGTATATTTATTAAAAGTTTATATACAATAATTGCACTTACATTTGCTTTATCTTTAGCCGAGTATATACCTCCTATATTCCCAGATTTAACACTTAGTACAATTTTTGGTGGTGCTATTGTTGGTATAGGTACTGCAATGGTAGTAAGAAGAGGAGCAACAAGCGGCGGTACAACTCTTATGGCTGTCCTTTTGCAAAGGTTTTTTAAGCATTTTAAAGTTACGTCTATCATGCTATGTTTAGATATAATAATAATACTTTTAGGAATGTTTGTATTTGGAACTATAAATACTATGTATGCTATTATTTCTATATTTGTAACAATAAAAGTAACAGATGTTGTTGTTTCTGGACTAAAATCTGCGAAAGCTGCATTTATTTTATCTACAAAATCAGAAGAAATAAGCACTGAACTTTTAAAATCGGTTTATCGTGGTATTACTGCAATACCAGCAAGAGGAGTGTATACAGGAAGAACAAAAGATATGCTTTTGTGTATACTTAGTCAAAAAGAATTAGTAATTGCAAAAGAAGTAGTAAAATCTGTAGACCCAAATGCTTTTGTAATTGTTACCTCTGTTTCAGAAGTTTTGGGAGAAGGTTTTAGACCACTTGATAACAAAAGTATAGTCTAATTTATTTGATTTTATGTCCTAAATAATATAAAATATATAAAGAAATTGAATATAGAGGTATGACTTAATGGGTTTGATTCAAAAGATATTTGGAAATTATAGTGAAAAAGAAATAAAACGTATAAAACCAATAGCAGATAAAATAGAGAGTTTGGAAAAAGATATAAAACCTCTTACCGACGAAGAATTAAAACTTAAAACACAAGAATTTAAAACAAGAATAGAGAACGGTGAAACTTTAGATTCTATATTACCAGAAGCATTTGCTGTAGTTCGTGAAGCATCTTTTAGAGTTCTTTCAATGCGTCATTTTTACGTGCAACTATTGGGTGGTATTGTACTACACATGGGTCGTATAGCAGAAATGCGTACTGGTGAGGGAAAAACTCTTGTTGCGACACTTCCTGCATATTTAAATGCACTAAAGGGAAATGGTGTACACATTGTTACAGTAAACGACTATTTAGCAAAGCGTGATTCAGAAGAAATGAGTAAACTGTTTGAGTTTCTTGGACTTAGCACTGGTTGTATTTTGAACGATTTAAAACCAGATGAAAGAAGAGCCGCATATGCCTGTGATATTACTTATGCAACAAACAATGAATTAGGTTTTGATTATCTTCGTGATAATATGGTTATTAATAAGAAAGATACAGTTGGGCGTGGTCTTTCTTATGCAATAATAGACGAGGTAGATTCTATACTTATAGATGAAGCACGTACTCCTCTTATTATTTCTGGACAAGGTAGTAAAAGTAATGCTCTTTATTCTGTTGCAGACCGTTTTGCAAAAACTCTTACAAAAGGGCGTATACTAAACGAGCAAGAAGCATTAAACCCTCTTACACGTGCAGAGCTAGAGGAAGAGGGAGATTTTATTGTAGACGAAAAAGCAAAAAGTGTTACTCTTACAGAACAAGGATTTGTAAAAGCTGAAAAATTTTTTAATCTTGAAAATTATTCTGACCCAATAAATCTAGAAATTCAGCACCACGTAAATAATGCACTAAAAGCAAATTACAATATGCACAAAGACCAAAACTACGTTGTTCAAAACGAAGAAATAGTAATAGTAGACGAGTTTACAGGTAGGCTTATGGCTGGTCGTAGATATTCCGACGGTCTTCACCAAGCAATAGAAGCAAAAGAAAATGTAAAAGTAAATAGAGAAAGCAAGACTCTAGCAACAATTACTTTTCAAAACTATTTTAACAAATACGTTAAAAAATCTGGTATGACAGGTACAGCAATGACGGAAGAAGGAGAGTTTCGTACTATATATGGTATGGATGTAGTGCAAATTCCTACAAACAAACCGATGATAAGAAAGGACTATCCAGATATTGTATACAGATTTGAGCGTGGAAAAATAAAAGCAGTTGTAGAAGATATAAAAAAATCTCATGAAAAAGGTCAACCTGTTCTTGTAGGTACAATTACGATAGATAAAAGTGAGGAACTTAGCAAGCATCTAAAAAAAGAAGGTATACCGCATAAAGTTTTAAATGCAAAATACCATGAAAAAGAAGCAGAAATTGTAGCAGATGCAGGGCTAAAAGGTGCTGTAACAATAGCTACAAATATGGCTGGTAGGGGTACAGACATAAAACTTGGCGAAGGTGTTGCTGAAGTTGGTGGATTAAAAATAATTGGTACAGAACGTCATGAGTCTCGTCGTATAGATAATCAGCTTCGTGGACGTTCTGGTAGACAGGGAGACCCCGGAGAAAGCCGTTTTTATTTATCCCTTGAAGACGAGCTAATGCGTCTTTTTGGTGCTGAAAGAATGATGAAGTTAGTAGATAAAATGGGTATGGAAGATGAACCTATAGAACATAGTTTACTTTCCAAAGCTATAGAAAATGCACAGAAAAAAGTAGAAGGGAACAATTTTGGTATACGTAAACACTTGTTAGACTACGACCAAGTTATGAACGAACAACGAGAAATAATGTATGGTCAAAGAAACAAAGTGCTACAGGGTGAAGATTTAAGAGAACAAATTTTTGGATTAATAAAAAATATTGTAGATAGTGGTGTAGAACAAAATATAACAGAAGATGAGAATGTATCTGAAAAAGTTAATATCAAAAATCTAAACGAATATTTTTTCCATTTGTTACAAGGCGAACTTGTAAATATACCAAAAGAGCAACTTGAAAAACCAAACAAAGAAGAAATTAAAAAAATATTAACAGATAGAATAGTAAAAAAATACGAAGAAAAAGAAACAGAAATAACAAAAGAACTTTTAAGAGAATTAGAAAGAGTTATTTTACTACGTGTTATAGACCAAAGATGGACAGACCATATAGACAGTATGGACCAAATGAGACAAGGTATATCTTTAAGGTCGTATGCACAGAGAGACCCACTTGTAGAATATAAATTTCTAAGCTATGAAATGTTTGAAGAACTTACTACTAATATACAATTAGATACTATGAAATATTTGTTAAATGTAAAAACAACGACACCAGAACAACAAAGAAGAGAAGATGTAAAAGTTACATTTACAAACAAAGATACCAGCCTTGGAAAAACACCAAGCAAAAGAGCAGAACCAAAAGTAGGAAGAAATGACCCTTGCCCATGTGGTAGTGGATTAAAATATAAATTTTGTCATGGAAAAGAAGCTTAGAAAAAAATTTAAATATTATAGAAAATATAAAATTGTGTTTGATATATATCAAACACAATTTTATTTATTATCACATTAAGAAAGGCATTCATAACGTGAATAAATTTTTAAGTTTTATAGAACTAAAAACACTTATACCATTTGGAATATTTATAATGACAAATATAACCATTTTTTGGGGTAGCATGAAATGGCTAAAAATAAATGAGCATAATGTATACTACGAAGATTTACCAGAACATTTGGATGGTTTTAGAATATTACAAATAGCAGACTTACACAATAGGCTAGAAAATAAAAAAACTTTGAACATATGGCAATATGTAAACAATTTGAAATTTGATATAGCTACAATTACAGGAGATGTTGTACTTTCCAAACTTTCCGAAATATTTCCACACAAAGAAGATTTAAAAAATTTAGCAAACAAAGTACCAACATTTTATATAGAGGGAAACCATGAATATAAAAATTTTAAAGAATTTAAAAATTTTTTTACTAATATAGGAATAAATGTTTTAGATAATAAAAAATATACGATAAAATATAAAAATGGAAATATAGATATAATAGGAACTCGTGATTATACTCATTTAAAGAAAAACAATTTTAATAGCATATACAAACTTTTTGAAAAAAATAAAAGTGATAATTTCAAATTGGTTCTTACTCACCAACCACAAACATTTGATTATTTTAAAGATACTTCTCCAAATTTAGTTTTGTCTGGTCATACACACGGGGGACAATTGAGAATACCTTTTTTTCCAACACTATATGCACCACAACAAGGATTTTTTCCTAAATATGGTAACGGATTTTACAATTATAAAAAATCAAAACTATATGTTTCAAAAGGTATTGGTTCTACGCATTTTCCTTTTAGATATTTCAATAGACCAGAGATTTCTATTTTTATTCTTAAAAAGGGTAATGAAAAATGCAAAAAATAATACTTATAATAATTTTTTTACTAACACAAACAAATACTATTATAGCTATGGAAACAAATACAGAAAAATTAATAGCAATAACATTCGACGATGGTCCAAGTAGGTATACAGAATCTATATTAGATATATTTTATAAAAATGATTCCCATGCAACTTTTTTTGTTTTGGGCAATCAAATAGAGCGTAATTTAGAAATTTTTTTAAAAATATATGAAAGAGGACATGAAATAGGTAATCATACATTTTTTCATGAAAATGTAACAAGATTAAGCCGGAGTAATGTTATAAATACAATAGTAAGAACAAGTAATTTAATAGAAAAACATACAGGAGTATATCCAACTCTTTTTAGACCACCATTTGGGGAAATAAAAAATAGAGAGCGTGATATTCTAAGAATATTGGGCTACTCTATAATTCTTTGGTCTGTAGACCCTAGAGATTGGAACACAGCAGATTCAAATAAGATATTTGAACATATAATAAACAATGCAAGACACGGCTCCATAATACTATTACACGATACAAGAAAAAGTACATATGAAGCAATAGCAAAAGCTGTACCGTATCTTATAGAAAATGGTTTTAGACTTGTTACAGTTTCGGAACTTTTAGAAAATACACGAGCAGGTAATATTTATAGAAATAGACATTAAAAAAATAAAAGTAGAAATAAAAATCTTATTTCTACTTTGCTTGTGTGTGTTTGATATTATTTTTATTGATATTTCAGTTATATCTATTTTTTATAAATATTTTGTAAAGTTTGTTTTAAAATTCTGGTCTAATTGCATCTTCATCGCCACCAATAGCTACTAACCAAAAAGGACTAATTAAATAAAAAAAAAACATTTATATGAACTCCCCTCTATTTTTTTCATAATCATCTATTTCTTGTTCCATCATTTTATAAATTTCATTTTCTCCTGCTTTTTTTATTCTCTTTAAGCCCATTTCTACAAATGAATAGTCATCAAGAAATAGACCTTTTCTTACAAGAGCAATACTTATACTTAATTGAAGATTGTTTTCTTCATAGAATTTTAGTGCTACTTTCATTGTTTGATTAAATAAATCAGTATATTCTAGCACTTCATAATATTCCATCCTCAACAATCTAAATATAAAATTTTCAAAAAGTACAAATTTAATTTTATTAATCCATTTAGTAAAATACTCATACTTTTCAAGTTCTCTCAAAGCATTTATAAACAAAATTTCAGCTTGCTCAACTGTCATCGCATATGCTATAGCTACAGATAAAAACTCTAAATCTCTAGCATTCCAAGTATCCAAATCTATAAGTCTATTTATAATAGGCTCTGCCATTTTGCATAATTTCTCGAAATCTTCATGCTTGGCTGCTTTTTCAGAAATTTCAAGTATACGTAAACCATCACGAAGTTCATCATCTGCCATAGTGTCAGCATTTTTACTTATAAATTTTGAAATTTTTTGCTTTAATTCTGCAATTTCCTTTTTTTGATGACTTCTACTAATTGCAAATAATCTGTTCAAAAGACCTTTTTTTATAGCCTTGTCTTCTGCACTCATTTTAATAATCCCCTTTCTATAATAGATAGAAATTAATTTTTTTAATCCAGCCGTTAATTATGTTATTTTAAAACATTGTTATCTTTTTGATAGTTCGAAAAGTAAATATTGGCTGATAAATATATTTTACTACATAAAAAGTTATTTTGCAAGCCATTTTACGACATATTTTTTGGTAAATTCAGTAAATTTTAAAGAATATAAACTAGTTTTTATATTTCTAAATTTTGTATATCAATAACTCTATCGTATTTGTGCAGTAATCCGTCTTTTATTCTATGTGTAATTGTAATAAGGGTTAATTCTTTTTCATTTAATAACTCTTCTTCTATCTCATTTGCTGTTTTTACATCTATAGCCGATGTACTTTCATCTAATATTATTATTTTTGTACCTCTAATAATTGCCCTAGCTATCGCTATACGTTGTTTTTGTCCACCAGATAAATTTACACCTTTATCACCACATATAAAATTAATTCCACCACTTATTTTATTTTCTTCTACAAATTTATTTACTCCACTTTTGGTTAGTGCCAAATTTAGCTCTTCGCTAGAAAATTCTTCTCCAAGAGTTATATTATAAAATATACTTTCATTAAATATATATGAATCTTGATGTATAACACTTATCAATTTCGATAACTTGATTTTGTCTATGTCAGCTAATGGAACACCATCATATAAAACTTGTCCACTGTACCCAAAATAATCTTTTGAAATTATTCCTATAAGTGTACTTTTTCCAGAACCACTTGGACCTGTTATAGCTATTTTCTCATTTTTGTTTATAGTTAAATTTATATTTTTCAAAACTTGCGTATCTTTATATGAAAAAGATAAATTTTTTATTTCTATTTTTTCATTAAAAGTTGGACTTTTATATCCACTTTCCAAATCTTCTTTGTAATCTATTATATCTATTATTTTTTGTGCAACTGATTCTACGCTACGTATAGCAGGTAATAAATGCATAAAAAATCTTATGTACCCGCCAAATAGTGTACTAAGTGATGTAAACATTACAACAGTTCCTATTGTAGTATTTCCTGTATATACAAGCCTACCTAACACAAATATTATTATAAACTTTGTTACAAAGCCTAAAATATTTCCGATATTACTTGTAGATTCTCTAAGCACTCCTAATGACGCTTCTTCTTTAAGTAATTTATCGTTTTCATTTGTAAATTTGCTTTTAAATTTATTGGATAGACCAAAACTATTTATAACTTCAAAACCTAAAAAAATTTCTTTCATTGTTTTAGAAAAATTTTCACTTTCTAAAGAAATTCGTTCTTGTTTTATTTTCATAAATTTTGTAAAAACTATTGGTAAAATTATTGTTATTCCTGTAACACAAAAAACAACAAAAGCTATAAATAAATTGTTATATAACATTATTACTAAAATTACAAAAGCACCTGCAAAATTTCTAACCAATCTGGGAATATATGATACAGCACCAACTAAACGTTCTACATCATTTCGTATATTAGACATATATGTAGTAATATCTTGTTCTCTAAACTTTAATTTACTTCTATTTATTATACTATCATAAATATCATTTCGTATGTCTTTTGAAATTTTTTTTAAAAACTTTTCTGTTAAATAAACATCAATGTAAGATACTATTAGAAAAAATAAAATACCTACAAAACCTATAGCAAGTGTATTTGAAAATGAAACCATGTTATTTGATACTACAAAATCTATTAAATCTCTATTAATCATTGCTATAAATATCGAAATGAGGTAACTGACACATACAAAAAATAGAGTTGTGAACATTAGAATAGCATTATTTTTGAAATATCTTGATAAATGTTTCATTTGAAAATTTTCCTTCATAAATATAAGTTAATTTTTTTTTAATCGAGTAGGAGGCTATCCAATAATTGAATAGCCGACCTCTCACACCACCGTACGTACGGTTCCGTATACGGCGGTTCTTTAGTTTACTAGATAGATTTATAATAATCGGTAAAAAATAAATAACCCTCATTTCTTAATGTTTGGG
>Ga0268261_10000908_pt1 | contig 19698 bp, 13 predicted proteins | sample TergutNc150P1_FD_190353 | JGI IMG/M metagenome (GOLD analysis project Ga0268261, IMG submission 190353) | Nasutitermes corniger P1 segment gut microbial community from laboratory colony in Florida, USA - Nc150 P1 (SPAdes) (version 2) | ecosystem: Host-associated > Arthropoda: Insects >...
ATGTTTCCCCAGTATTGGCTAGCTGTCTGGCACGTATGCTGACGGGGCGACGAGGTTGGCGTCCGCGACGACGTGTAGTTCCGGGAGCGTCCTTATCTCGCCGGTAGTGATGGAGCATCGTGTTGCGTAATGGATTAGCCCAGCACCCGAAAGTGTTCGAGTGCGCGTCACCCACACGTTGTTCCGGGGACATCTGATGTTCACCTGGCGCTGGCTCGGGAAGTGGAAGACCCATACTTCTCCGTGCCGCAATAAGGTAGGTTTCCGGTAAGGTATCATCAGGCTCCTCTTGCAGAGTCCGTCTTTAGCGGGCGTCTGGAAATATAACCTGCACTCGCAAGTAACTGACCTTGTATCATACAGGGCTCTGTCCGCCGGGCATATTGTAATCCTACCCGCGTTACATTTTTGCACGTCTGCTGGCGTCATCAAAATGTAATCTCTCTGACTACGTGACAGGCCGAAATATTCGTATTCGAGCTTGTACCGCGAAGGTGTCATTTTAACAAGGTTAAACTCAACCACATAATGTTTCTAGTTAATCGCAGGTAACGGTCGTGCGATTGGACAAGTTTCTTCCTAACAATGGTGGACCTATTTGAAATTTCATCCGCATTTACCCGTGTGAAACATACATAAACCAAACATAAATTAAGTTAACCCGTTACATGCAAAGAAAATGCATAAACATATGTACCAAATCGATTTAAATACAATTATAGGCCCAATGCGTGTTGCCTATTTAAACCAAATTAAACAATCTCTAAGTTTCCCTTTGTAACTCGCTTACCGTTTCACGTGCATACATTATCTAAGCCTGCTCTGGTGGCTACCTGCTATCAGCACGTTCAGAACTAGGGGTGTCCAACATATCCGTTGGGAAGGCAATGAGAGTAGTCTAAAGAGTCGGTACTCCCTGAATGAATTTACTAGATCCACTAAACATCCGAAATACATCCTGAATAAAACATCTATGCTGGTAGACTAAGCTTTTCGGGGTTGCTCTGTATTCGCGTACAACGTAACGTCATGTCTCCTGACTATATGTCATGAGATTTTAACAACAATCTCACACCTCGAACAGCAAACACACTCCACAATAGGATAGCTGTGTTTCTGTTTTTCGGCGTCAGACACACTGACGAAACCTCGTCTCTCCAATGAGACTGCTCAGCCCTGCTGAGATAAACCCGTGAGATGTTCACAACAATCTCACCCGTTGAACGGCGAACATATTACTGTAAAGGACAGATATGTTCCCGTTTTTCTGCGTCAGATACAACTGACGAAACCCTCTCTCTCCACCGAGACTGCTCAGCCGTGCCGAGATAAACTTTTGTCCCAGACAACGCGCGTTTGGTCGCCTCAAATTAAAGCACTGAAAATACTTTGGACCTACATCGGCTCAAGCCGGTCCACCGAACTATAATCTTATAACATGCCGTTACGTGTACGTTCTTACGTCGCGTGCCCCGTTCATCGTAAATTCCTAAAGATCTACCAGCTGTGGGTTATCTGTGTCAGCTTCGTAAGCATCTGCAAGATTACGTCATAAGCGAGGACATCTCGCAAGTATGCCTTCCTACCCTGACCTTGCGTCAGGTATCTAGTGCATACGCGTTGGGCCGCCCCCAAAGTGCGGACCGCAGCACATTACAGTCAGCTGTTACACTGACTGTTCCATATTGACGTCTTGCCAGAAGACGCAACAACAACAAAGAATTCCGTTTCTCACTTCCCAACTAATTTAACTACAGTACTGAAATTTTGCTTTCCCTATTCTGCGATAGCACACGAGAGGTTCAATGCATAGGGTTCAACCTAGCTTCGTGATCTCGAGCGTTCGCTCGGATTTCCTTCCCCGAGGGCGTTCCGCGTTTTCTCGTGCTTTAGCCTCGTAGGACATTCACGCGCTATGTGCCCACGCCCTTCACGTTCATAATACTGGGATGCGACTTTAGACCTAACGCTAGGCGTCGCTTCGAATGTATGCCCTTCTAACCTCTCCCTTTGCGGTTTTGGCCCCGAGTAGAAACGCGAACTAGCTGAGTCGGCAACTTACGCCTTTACTAGTCTTGAATCGTCGGACGGATGCCACCGTCCTAGCCTAATTGTGCCTTTAACAATTTCGTCTTTATGCCCTGTTATCCTCTCCCTTTGGAATTTCGGGCCCGAGTAGAAACGCGAACTAGCTGGGTCAGCAACTTTCGCCGTTTCTAGTTTTGAATCTTCGGACGGATGCCACCGTCCTATGCTAACTGTGCTTTCACTAATTTCGATAACCCTCTCTAGGGGTGTGGCTGATTCTGAACCTAAATGTTTGGCACAAACATTAATAAATATTCCTTCCGCCTGGTGAGTTCTGCGTTTGATTTCAAAAGTGCTTGGCGGCTTGACTTCTGCATCGTAAGTAACAATTTAGATTAACGTTAGAATTTTGACCGACGTATTTCCCATGCTCGTCTGACGTGTATATGACTCGTTCGTGCGTGAATCTATTTTGGACCCATCTCTCTCCTCCCACTTGCAAATCAAGCTGTAGCGTAACGGGAAAGCTACCTGTTAAGAGAACACCCAGCTTACCCACCTGAACCTACGTTGTACAAATAGGGGTGTTGATGAAAGACTACCGCTGCCTACCAAATATGTACTGCCTACGGGTGTAACCGCTGATACCAATCTGTAGTACCCGGGGTTCAAGAAACGTTGACAGTACTGGGGTTTCTGTCTTACGGGCACCGTCGATAAACCGCGTGTCCGTAAGTCAGGGTTGCTGCCACAACGTACCTAAGTACGACTAATTGAAGGATGTAGAGCGAGGGTATGTCCAATCGAACGATCCGCATGCCCTATTACTCAGGGACATATATTTACACACACAATATACACTTATGTACAATTTGGAGTAGAACAATAGTAATAGTATGACTAATAATTTAGATATAACTAAATAATCGTCTTGCCTTTGGGGGTTTCGAATATTCGCCGCTCGAATAAATTTAGCAAACGTAGTCAGAAAGACTCACCTTGAAGTAGCAGCAGCGTTGCAAAGTACAGAACCATTCTGTACTGTTGTGCCAGTATTATTAACTTGTATATTGTACTTCTGACGAGCACTACGGCGGTATCGTCGATAAAGTAATTTCACAGGTCAAACTGACGTGGATTCAATGTAGCCAGGTTTCGAATAATTCATATAGCTGCGGCGTGAGTTTATATAAGCGGACTTTTGCTGATCGCAGCGTTTTCCGGGGTTTCGGCAAGTCGCGCGCCCCAGTTAACTAGAATTTCCTAGTGTGGCGTAAATATAAGACAACTAGGTCACGCTGACACAATGGAATTGATTGGCAAGACGATTGTGACTTCCTACATTCTATGATTTCTTAACTGGGGCAAACGTTGTGAAACAATTTTTCAAAGTTAATACAATCAACGTACATCCTGTAATTTTGGATATTGCATAAGCGGACAGAGCCTAAAACTGCCTCGGGGGCCTAACTACACCATACAAAACATGTTTCGACTACCCTTTTCGAAGCCTTCTACATGGTGGTTCAAGGGGCTTAACTATCACTACATGATCTTAGGTTAAGGGTTATTACGGTAGCTTTAAACCTGTCGTATATTATTAAAATATTCATTCCCAATCACTAATGTGTCTCAGGCTAACTTTTTCGATGCCTTCTTCATGATGGTTCAAGGGGGTTAACTATCACTACAGGGTCTTAGGTTAAGGAGTATTACGGTAGCTCTAACGCTGTCGTATATTATTAAAAATATTCATTACAAATCACTACAATGTCTTAGGTTAAAAAGTATAGGCGGACACAGCCTAAAACTGCCTCGGGGGCCTAACATTATCATACACAAAAACCTGTTTCGACTACATTTTTCGATGCCTTCTTCATTGTGGTTCAAGGGGCTTAACTATCACTACAGGATCTTAGGCTAAGGGATATTACGGTAGTTCTGACGCTGTCGTATATTATTAAAATATTCATCACCAATCACTATGGTGTCTTATGTTGAAAAGTATAGGCGGACAGAGTCTAAAACAGCCTCGGGGGCCTAACTACACCATACACAAAAAATGTTTCTACTACCTCCTTCGACGCCTTCTTTATGTTGGTTCAAGGGGCTTAACTATCACTACAGGGTTTTAGTTTAAAGAGTATTACAGTAGTTCTAACGCTGTCGTATATTATTAAAGATATTCGTTACAATTCACTACGGTATTTTAGGTTAAAATGTATAGGCGGACAGAGCTTAAAACTGCCTAGGGGCCTAACTAGATCATACACAAATAACTTGTTTCGACTACCTTTTTCGATGCCTTCATGGTGGATCAAGGGGCTTAACTATCACTACACGGTCTTAGGTTAGCAGGTATTACGGTAGCTCTAACGCTGTCGTATATTATTAAAAATATTCATTACCAATCACTACGGTGTCTTAGGTTAAAAAGTATAGGTGGACAAAGCTTAAAACTGCCTAGGGGCCTCACTACACCATACACAAAAAACATGTTTCGAATACCTTTTTCGATGACTTCTTCATGGTGGTTCAAGGGGCTTAACTATCACTACAAGGTTTTAGTTTAAAGAGTATTACAGTAGTTCTAACGCTGTCGTATATTATTAAAGATATTCGTTACAAATCACTACGGTATTTTAGGTTAAAAAGTATAGGCGGACAGAGCTTAAAACTGCCTAGGGGCCTAACTAGATCATACACAAATAACTTGTTTTGACTACCTTTTTCGATGCCTTCATGGTGGTTCAAGGGGCTTAACTATCACTACACGGTCTTAGGTTAGGAGGTATTACGGTAGCTCTAATGCTGTCGTATATTATTAAAAATATTTATTACCAATCCCTACGGTGTCTTAGGTTGTAAGTATAGGGGGACAGAGCCTAAAACTGCCTCGGGGGCCTAACTACACCATCCAAAAAAACATGTTTCGACGACCTTTTTTGATGCCTTCTTCATTGTGGTTCAAGGGGCTTAACTATAACTACAGGATCTTATGTTAAGGGGTATTACGTTAGCTCTAACGCTGTTGTCCACTATTAAATAATCATTACCAATCACTACGGTATCTTAGGTTAACTTTTTCGATGCCTTCTTCATGGTGGTTCAAGGTGCTTAACTATCACTACAGGGTATTAGGTTAAGGGGTATTACGGTAGCTGTAATGCTGTCGTATATTATTAAAAATATTCACTACGGTGTATTAGGTTAAAAAGTATAGGCGGACAGAGCCTAAAACTGCCTCGGGGGCTTAACTACACCATACACAAAAAACATTTTTCGACTACCTTTTTCGATGCCTTTTTCATGGTGGTTGAAGGAGCTTAACTATCACTACAAGGTTTTAGGTTAAGGGGTATTACGGTAGCTTTAACGTTGTCGTATATTATTAAAAATATTTATTACCAATCACTACGGTGTCTTAGGTCAAAAAGTATAGGCGGACCGAGCATAAAACTGCCTCGGGTCTAACTATACCATACATGTTACGACTACCTTTTTCCAGGGGTATTACGGTATCTTTAACGCTGTCGTATATTATTAAATTTATTCATTACCATTCACTACTGTGTCTTAGGTTAAAAAGTATAGGCGGACAGAGCCTAAAACTGCCTTGGGGGCCTAACTACATCAGACACAAAAAACATATTTCGACTATTTTTTCGATGCTTTCTTCATGGTGGTTCAAGGGGCTTAACTATCACTACAGGATCTTAGGTTAAGGGGTATTGCGGTAGCTCTAACGCTGTCATATATTATTAAAATAATCCTTACCAATCACTACGGTGTCTTAGTTAAAAAATATAGGTGGACAGAGCCTAAAACTGCCTCGGTGGCCTAACTACACTATACAAAAAAACATGTTTCTACTACCTTTTTCGATGCCTCCTTCATGGTGGTTCAAGGTGCTTAACTATCACTACAGGATTTTATGTTAAGGGGTATTACGGTAGCTCTAACGCTGTCGTATATTATTAAAATAATCATTACTAATCTCTACGGTGTCTTAGGTTAAGGACTTTCAACGATGGTTGATTGAATGGAGAATGGTCATTAATGTTTCGAAGAGCACCGCGATTATCTTCGCGCGTGCTGGACGGCGCTTCATTCAATCCCGACCAGTAACACACTTCGGGGAACTAATGGAATGGGTCGACAGAACTCGTTATCTGGGGGTTACCCTACATAGACAACTCACCTGGTCGCCTCACATCGATTACGTGAGGAAGAGGACTGCGCAAAGAATGGGTATGTTTGGTCCCCTCCTGAATAGGAAGAGTAATGTCTCCGTCAGGAACGGAGACCAGCTATATAAGCAGTTCATCCGTCCCTGATGGATTATGCGTGCACAGTTTGGTGGTCCGCTGACCACTTCCATGTCCAAAGGTGACAGGTGTTGCAATCCACGTGTCTCCGCCATGCTACTCTTGCCCCATGGTACGTAACAGGCAAATACACGTGGAACTGGGTGTTCCGCTATATGCCGAAAACATCAGAACCCTAACTGCGAGATTCGACAAAAAGTTAGCTGACGTGGAGAACCCCCTTGTACGGCAACTCGACAGATACCTACGTTGACCGACGGTTGACCCCGTCGCCATAGGCGTAAGCCAAGGACAGCAGGAGCCAGCAGGACAGTCAAGGCAATCGTTCGCGATGGGCAAGTCGACCAAATGAATCGCGCTCAGCGCTGATCAGCCGAGTAATTGTTGGATATGCTGACTGAGGTATACCGTGATTTTCCTCAGTTGTAATACAAGTGCCAGGGTATACGATGTTAATTCGGGGCACGGCCCGCACTCCCTTCCCCATGCGAGGCGGCTTCACCTAAGCGCCTGACAAAGTCGCTATTGGACGGAGCCAGTTTGGGCTAGGAACCCAGACAGTCAAAAACCAAAGTTTATCCCTCTCATAATTAAAAATTTAGCTTGCCTTGGCATGCTTCTTCAATGTTGTTAAGTAGGTGTCGAGTTGTGAGTTGTACTGATGCTGCATTGAAGACGACTGACACAACTTGGTTTGTTGGAAGGAAATGATATATCTTAACTAGAGGAGAAATAGGGAAAGGAGAACCTGAATTGGAAGAATCAGAAGCCACACTTCGTGACAAAATAAAGGAAATATAGATAGAGGGTGAAGATGGTGAAGCCCCTAAGACATTTGAGAAGAAGCTGCAAGGATCTCAAGTCTACAGGAAGCAGGAGAAAGCTGCCTTCCATGGCCAAATTGTAGAACCCGACAACAAGCTCACAGAAAAGGACAGTGACATGGAAAAGTTGGAAGCCTTCCTTTATGTACGTATTAAGGACATTGAGAAACGACTGCAGTTAATGGATGCGGAGATGGAACAATTGGAAACCGCACTTCAGGAAAAGGGGTTTAAACGCGTCCTTTGTTATTAGGATGCCAGATTAATCAGAGGTAAAATGAAACTTAAGCTGTATTCTGTGATATATATATATACTAAATAATTATTACTTGCACCACGGATTACACAGAACTCTTAGCATTAAGTACTCAAAAACACCAGCTTTTAATCATTTTATACATATCCGTACTTTTTAAATATATTTCTAGATTCCAACATTCCCTGAATATTTTTGTTGTAATATTTTCGAATAATTCATAAGAGCTGTCGAATTGGCTGCTGGTGATTTCATTGTGATGCTACAATAACAACCAAAGTTGCAGCCTACAGGGCCAAATGTACATAAAATATATTTGTATATTTTCGAAATTTATATAATACTAGTCATCTGCTCTTATTCTATTTGCGAAGGAATCGCATAAATGGGTCTCATAAGCGACCACAAATCATTGTGTCAAACTTAGAAGACCCATTTCCTCTCACAATTTCTGAGAGGGTTCCGAATTTTTCAGGACGTTCGATATAACCCCAAGGAAAGGATCCAAGCGAGCCAATCAATGAGTTTGATGAGGTTGTGTATGTGAACCACATGCACCCCTTTCTGTACCGTGCGTATTATGTTTGTGTTTTGGGGAAATTTGATAGATTCTGTAGGGATCAACAGAGGGCGCATTTTGTAGAAATTAGGCGCAGTGAATTTTAACTATTAGGCACAGGTGACACTACTCAATTTCTTTGATCTCTGAGCCCCATGATATTATCAATTGTAAATTTACAGCATGAAATATACGCTATTCTTTTTACGATCTGTATATACCTCTTCAACTATTCTGACAGCCTATTTCGTTCGTGTCAATTCGTCTCTAATAATGTTTCCAAGCGCACCGCGGTCATCTTTGCGCGTGCTGGACGGCGCTTCCCTCCACCCCGACCAGTAACACTCTTCGGGGAACAAATCGAATGGGTCGACACAACTCGTTATTTGGGGGGTAACCCTAGATACACCACTAACTTGTACGCCTCACATCGATCAGGTGAGGAAGAGGACTGCGCAAAGGATGGGTATGCTGGGTCCCCTCTTGAAAAGGAAGAGTGATCTCTCCGCCAGGAACGGAGTCCTGCTATATAAGAAGCTCATCCGCCCTTTGACGGATTATGCTTGACAAGTTGGGAGGTCCGCTGCCCGCTACCATGTCCGGAGGATACAGGTGTTGCAATCCAAGTGTCTCCGCCTTGCTACTAGTGCCCCCTGGTACGTTCGTAAAAGGCAAATACGCGAGGAACTGAATGTTCCTCTGTAAGCCGACCACATCAGAACCCTAACTGCGAGCTTCTACAAAAAGTTAGCTGACGTAGAGAACACCCTTGTACGGCAACGCGACAGATACCTACGCTGACCGAGGTTTGACACCTTTGCCATAGGCGTAAGCCAAGAACGGCAGGAGCCAGCAGGACAGTCAAGGCAATCGCCCGCGATGGGCAAGTCGACCAAATGAATCGCGTTCGGCGCTAATCAGCCTAGCATTTTTGGGCTTCCCTGACTGAAGAATTCCGTGATTTTACTCAGTTGTAATGCAAATGCTAGGGTATGTGATGTTAATTAGTGGCAGGACCCGCACTCCCTTCCCCAGGCGAGGCGACTTCACCTAACAGCCTGACAAAGTCGCTTTTGCGACGGAGCCAGTCTGGGCTAGGAAACCAGACAGTCAAACAACCAGAGTTTATCCCTCCCATAATTAGTTTACGCCACATATGCACTAGTCTTTGGCACAACCAGTCAAGGCCCTAAGACTGACTACAAAATCGTTAGCGTTAGCTTAATCCCCTGTTAGAGTTAAGGTTTCTGTTATAGAGCCCAGCGATGCGGTCAAACGCAGACGTGGCTAAGAGACAGGGGGACGTCGACTTGCGCTTCGCGCAAATCTCCGGCCCCAGTTAACATTTTTGCTTGGCCTGGCTAGCCATTTCATTGTTGTTAAGTATGTGTCGAGTTGTGTTGTACTAATGCTGCATTGAAGACGACTGACACAACTTGGTTTGTTGGAAGGAAATGAAATATCTTAACTAGAAGAGAAATAGGGAAAAGGAAACCCTGAATTGGAAGAATCTGAAGCCAAACTTCGTAGCAAAATAAAGGAAATTTAAATAAAGGGTGAAGATGGTGAAGCCACTAATACATTTGAGAAGATGCTGCAAGGATCTCAAGTCCACAGGAAGCAGGAGGAAGCAGCCGTCCATGGCCAAATTGTAAAACCCGACAACAAGCTCAAAGAAAAGGACAGTGGCATGGAATAGTTGGAAGCCATCCTTTATGTACGTATTGAGGACCATGAGAAACAACTGCAGTTTAAGGAAGCTGGGATGGAACAATTGAAAACCGCACTCCAGGAAAAGGGGTTTAAACGCGTCCGTTGTTACTAGGAACCCAGAATAGTCGAAGAGGTAAAACGAAGTTTAAGCTGTATTCTATGATGTACATACGAAATAATTTTACTTGCATCACGGATTTCACAGATCTCTTACAATTAAGTACTCAAAAAATACCAGCTTTTTAATCATTTTATACATTTCCGTACTTTATAAATATATTTCTAGAATCCAGGAATTCCTGAACATTTCTGTTGTAATATTTTCGAATAATTCATACGAGCTATCGAATTGGCTGCTCGTGATTTCATTGTAATGTTACAAGTTACAACCAACGTTGAAGCCTACAGGCCCAAATGTACATGGAATATTTTTGAATATTTGCAATATTTATATTATACTAGTCGTCAGCTCTTATTCTATTTGAGAAGGAATAGCATAAATGGTTCTCATGAAGCGACCCTAAATCGTTGTGTCAAACATAGAACAAGACCTTTCCTCACACAATTTCTGAAAATGTTCCCAATTTTTGGGGAACGCTCTGTATTTTTAATATATGTCACGTTCGATATAACCCCAACGAAAAAATTCACGCGAGTCTGTCAATGAGTTTGATGAGGTTGTGTATGTGAACCACAAGCAAACCTTTCTGTAACGTCCGTATTAAGTTTGTGTTTTGGTGAAATTCGATAGACCCTGTAGGGATCAACAGGGGCGCTGTTTGGAGAAATTAGGCGCAGTGAATTCCATACTATTAGGCACAGATGACACTACACAATTGCTTTGATCTCTGAAGCCCTATGACACTTTCAATTATAAATTTACAGCATGAAAAATACGCTATTCTTCTTAGGATCTGTTTATACCACTTCCCCTATTCCGACAGCCTATTTCGTTCATGTCAATTCATCTATAATAATGTTTCCAAGAGCACCGCCATCATCTTCGCGCGTGGTGGACGGGGCTTCACTCAGCTTCAACCAGCAACACTCTTCGGGGAACAAATCGAATGGGTCGACAGACCTTGTTATTTGGGGGGGTAACCCTAGATACACGACTAACCTGCTCGCCTCACATCTATCAGGTGAGGAAGAGGACTGCGCAAATGATGGGTATGCTGGGTCCCCTCCTGTATATGAAGAGTGATCTCTTCTTCAGGAACGGAGTACTACTATATAAGAAGCTCATCCGCCCAATAATGGATTATGCTTGCCCAGTTTGGAGGTCCGCTGCCCGCTCCCATATCCGCAGGTTAGAGGTGTTGCAATCCAAGTGTCTTCGCCTTGCTACTAGTGCCCCCTGGTACGTTAGTAACAGGCAAATACACGAGAAATTAGGTGTTCCGCTGTTTGCCGACCACATCAAAACCCTATCTGCGAGCTTCGACAAAAAGTTAGCTGACGTGGAGAAGCCCCTTGTACGGCAACTCGACAGATACCTACGCTGACCGAGGGTTGACCCCGTTGCCATAGGCGTAAGCCAAGGACGGCAGGAGCCAGCAGGACAGTCAAGGCAATCGCCCGCGATGGGCAAAACGACCAAATGAATCGCGTTGGGCGCTGATCAGCCTAGCACTTTTGGGCTACCCTGACTGAAGTATTCCGTGATTTTAATCACTTGTAATGCAAATGCCAGGGTATACAATATTAATTCGGGGCAGGGCCCGCACTCCCTTCCCCAGGCGAGGCGGCCTCACCTGACAACGTCGCTTTTGCGACGGAGCCAGTCTGGCCCAGAAACCCAGACAGTGAAACAACCGAAGTTTATACCAGTCATAATTAGTTTACGCCACATAGGCACTAGTCTTTGGCACAACCAGTCAAGACCCTCAGCCTGAAATAAAATATCTTAACTAGAAGAGAAATAGGGAAAAGGGAAACCTGAATTGGAAGAATCTGAAGCCACACTTCGTGGCAAAATGAAGGAAATTTAGATTGAGGGTGAACATGGTGATGCCACTAAGACATATGAGAAGAAGCTGCAAGGATCTCAAATCTACAAGAAGCAGAAGGAAGCTGCCTTCCATGGCCACATTGTAGAACCCGACAACAAGTTCATAGAAAAAGACAGTGACATGGAAAAGTTGGAAGCCATCCTTCATGTACATATAAAGGACCATGAGAAACAACTGCAGTTAAAGGATGCTGAGATGGAACAATTGGAAACCGCACTCCAGGAAAAGGGGTTTAAACGCGTCCATTGTTACTAGGATCCCAGATTAGTCGAAGAGGTGAAATGAAACTTTAGCTCTATTCTGTGATATACGTACTAAATGATTTTACATGCAGCACGGATTACACAGAGCTCTTAGCATTAAGTGCTAAAAAAATACCAGCTTTTAATCATTTTATACATTTCCGTACATTTTAAATATATTTCTAGAATCCAACATTTCCTGAATATTTCGGTTGTAATATTTTCAAATGATTTATAAGAGCTGTCGAATTGGCTGCTGGTGATTTTATTGTAATGCTACAAGTTACGACCAACGTAGAATCCTACAGGCCCAAATGTACATGGTGTATGTTTGAATATTTGAAATATTTATATTATACTGGTCATCAGCTCTTATTCTATTTGCGAAGGAATAGCATAAATGGGTCTCATGAAGCGACCCCAAATCATAGTGTCAAACTTAGAAGACCACTTTCCTTTTCAGGATCACTCTGTACATTGAACACATGTGACGTGTGATGTAACCCCAAGAAAAGAATTCAAGCGAGTCAATCAATGAGTTTGATGAGGTTGTGTATGTGAACCACATGCACCTCTTTCTGTACCGTGTGTATTATTTTTGTGTTTTGGGGAAATTCGATAGGCCCTGTAGGGATCAACAGAGGGCGCTGTTTGGAGAAATTAGGCGCAGTGAATTCCATACTATTAGTCAGAAGTCGTATTGGCCGGGGTTGGGTCGGTTTTAAGCTTTCGGCTTGAAGAAGGTATTTTGTGAGGGTGGCATCATGCCCTCCTCACGTCTTTGGCTTGGTCCGTGTTGATCCTAGTGTTTGGGTTGGGATTGTAGGTGTGTGTGATGTATGGGTCGCGAGCCATAGGTAGGGTTTCCCTTTTTAATTATATGATGGTGCTAATAATATCGTGTGCGGCGGGAGAGATTGGTAGATATTATTGGAAGGATTACGGAGTTAGGATATAGGGATTTGTATGGTGGGAGGATGGTTTTTAATAATATGACGTGCATATTATTAAAAAGGATCGGCCATTTTGAATGTAAACGATGGCGGATGCTTTTTAATAATATACAGGTGATAGTATTAAAGAGCATCGCTACATTTAATAATATTACATGTATATTATTAAAAGGGATCCGCCTTTTTGAATGTAGCGCTGTGTATTTTGGTATATATATGTGCTACCAAAAGGTCTGGTAGGGTAAGGGTAAAGGATGGGTTATCGCGATGTCGCCGTCTAGTCTGGTAGCTTGAAGTTGGTGCTGCGTTAATGTGAAGTGGTTGAATGTCGCGCGAGTACTGACTTGTTTAGGCGTAGCAGTCTGACATCACTGTCGCATGCCAAGATGGCTGCTGTTAGAGTTCTTAGGCGTATAACCATATAAGGAATCAGGTGTGGCAGGCTGTCATCACTGTCGCATGCCAAGATGGCTGCTGTTAGAGTTCTTAGGCGTATGACCATATAAGGAATCAGGCGTGGCAGGCTGACATCACCGTCACATGTCAAGATGGCTGGTGTTAGAGATCTTGGGCGTATAACAAATTAAGGAATCGGCGTATGTAAGGTGCTTCTTATTGGTCAGTGTATGAGTCGCAGGCCAGGATGGCTGCTGTGACCATATAAGGAATTGCTGGGTGTAAGGTGCCTCTTATTGATTGGGGTATGATGTGGGTGGAGTGCGAGTGGTACATTATCGGAGAAAGGTGGGTTAGATGTACCCATATTAGAAAATGCTAGCAGCTAGGGCGATGGCGGACCGCCTACGATTCTAAGAATTGGCTGGTCTAAACCAGCAATGAGCAGGTACTGTATTTTTTCTTAGCTGCAAGGTGTAAACGGGTGTACAAAGTGTGAAATGAAGACGAGTGAATATGGTGTACATAGAGAGAAATTGGTTTTATTAACAGAATGTTTTTACAATTGTTTTTGACGTACCAGCTGCAACGCGGCGTTTATCATCATGGCGTCGACGTGCTTTCGACGCCTAATTTCGGAGCAGGCCAGCCAGGCATGGGTACGGGATTTTCCCCAAGGGCGAGGAGCTCTGTAGAGTACGGTACGTTGAGACATACGAGTTTCTTGATACGTACATCATAATAGATTGAGTGGCTTCGGACGGTGTCGGAAGAGTGCCATTAGGAAAATCGCGCGTAGAATACCTGGCGCACGAGCTCGTTTGCTTCCTCGGGATTACAGGGGCAATATAGCCTGTAGGCGAGTGTTTTTGGCACAGCATTGCCTGCGAAAAATGCTGTTAATTCCTCGTCGACCCCTGGTGATGGTGTTTCGGCGAATAGGCCGAATATTATAGACGACGGCCACGTATCGACGGAGCCCAGGTATTGTTCAACGGCGTGCAGCAGAGACATGGCGGCAGCGTCGTCGTTGGCAATAGCAGTACAGTAGCGGTAAGTTGACTCTGTGTATTTGCGGGAGTTTGGCGTTTATATATTAAAATATGTAGTCGCTGCCGTCGTCGGGTGTGGCATGTGGGAGGAAGTGGTCAGCCCCGTACATGCAAGTTAGCGAGTGAAGTCACCAGCATGGTGGAATCTGCTGACACTGCATGGTTGCACCAGTGCAGCATAGCGCTGGCCAGTGACGCAATGCAGAATAAGTATTCTGTTAAAATATATATAGTGCAGTTTGGAAGACGTTGTGCATTTCCGCTACACTTTGTTGCTGTTGCACTGTGTACATAGCTCAAACAAGTGACGACGCCGACGCCTGCGACGACGACGACCATCAACACTTCTAAAGAGGTGAGTGAAAATGTTGCAAACTGTATATTGTTTTTGAGTGCTGAAAAGTGAATTAAGAGAGTGTATGTATTTTGAAACAGAACATTGCCGGCTGCTGCGACCACTATTGCCGTCGGTTGCTGCTGCTACTGCTGAGACGCCCTTAGGCATCGATTAGTTACACGGTAAGTGAACAATTGTTGCTGTGGGTAGTGATATATTGTGTGTGTGAGAATGTTTTACTTGCGGCTGCTGCTGCTGGTGTCAGGCACCGAAGGAGTGGGAGGCCGAGTCTCGAGTGAAATATCTGAATCCTCTCCTGATGATGGGGTGGGGCCGTCGTAGTCGTCCATGGCTTTGGTGGCGGAGGCGTCGCTGCACACATTAGAAGTGTGTCTATACGCCCGCTTACTGCTCTCTTTATAGTGGGATTAGATAGTAGAGACGTCTAGTGTTAGGAAAATGAAGTAACGAATGCGCATGCGTGTTCAGTTTTTAAGTAGGCGTAATTTATTGCATCAGAAAAAGTACAGATCGTTTGTGTACACACACACACACAGAGTATGATTAAACTGTTAATACAGACTTGATTTCTTCAAACAGTTGATAATAATTGATAGATTTGTTTGCGGTGGAGGGAGGCTCCACAATAGTAACAGAGCCGTGAGCTGTATCAATATAGGCCATTACATCAGTCATGGCGGCTGTGTGGAATGTCATCTGGTTCTGAATCATGTACATTATGTAGGCTAGATTACGTAACTCCTCGTAAGTGAATGACAAGTACTGTTTGCCGAGATACACTCTGGCAATCCTGTAACTGCCGGTCGTGTTCATTTTAAAGTCACCGTCCTTCTTGCTAAAATGTTCGTTTGTAGACAGAGCGTTGCACAGGGCGGCGATATTCTCGGCCATTGTTTGCAGTTGTTGAGCGTCAAGGAGCAGAGGCAGCTTCTTAGCGCCTCCGAATTTTGCTAGCGGCTGATAACCACGGGCAGGATAGTAACCCACTGACACGAATTTTGACTTGTCCTCTGCGATGAAAAAGACGCGCCGTACCATGGCTCTGTTGGGATTGGCAAGCACTGTGCTGAAGACGTCCAGACACGTGTCAAGTTCGGGCGGCGCCGGGACGCTCGTAGGGTCGGGCAGACCAACATTGCCGTCCTCCTCGTAAATTATAGGCTGCTGTCGGGGCTTACGTAGACGCTGCTGCTCCTGCTTACGTACTGACATGGCGACGCGGACTAATAGACGTGTAGGCGGTTAGCGCCTTTTTATACAGCTGTAGAAGAGAGAAAAATGACGTCATCATTACAGACGCGATAGACCCGAATTAAATGAGGAGGTATGGCGTGTAAATTCGGGTGGACAGCTGGTATAGGCGCGGGAGTGAAGGTGATGCTTGAGCCATTTGAATAGTGTATGCGCGTTTCGTGTTGCGCAACTGTAGTTTAGATAATTCTTGTGGTAAAGCATACTGCAAATTAATTGCGCCTTGAGGCCGTGGGCTGAGGACACTTAAAATCCTCCAGATTTCGTACAGGCTGCGCCTGCAATTCTGTGAGAAATCTTGTCTTTGCTATGCCATACGCGTACAGATGCGCTTATCCAGAGACGGCCTCATTTATAGTTTTGCGAAGCTTGTCGTAGTCTAGCTGACCATCGGTCCAAGAAAGACCGTTCTTGTCACAGCCGTGAGCCGTCAGGATGTATGGTGATTTAAAATGAAATGTCTCTATGAAATTTTCGGCAGCGACCGAGACTTCTTTGACGACCTCTTTGTTCTACCGACCGCGCAGGACCTCATAATCTATCACACACACACTCTCTATATCCATCTTGGTTCTTAGTCATATACAGAATGAAACAATTAAGGTTAATGACTTACCTTTTATATAGGCTGGTACAGCATTGCTCTCCTGAGCGTTGTTTCCACAGCGCAGGGCCAAATGCCGAGCAGAATAGCTGGTGTATGTTTCGGTCGGCGTTTTCAGACGCAAACAGCCCCACAAATCGTTGGGGGATGTGGTCCCTGTCCATGTATAGAGCGACGAGGCAGCAATATTCGCCACAGACTGTAGTGGTAGGTCCTTGGTTCTGTTGTATTGCCAGACTTACAATGGCGTCGTATGAAATCTTGGATGGAGGGAGTAAAGGATAGCGGCCGTAGGAATCGAAATGTAGCCATTTGAGGTGTGATGAGGGTTTTGAAAATGTATGACCTGCCAGTGTTAGCAAGGCTCAGTGTGAGGGTCAGTGTCAACTATGATGGTGCCAGTCTGCACGATCGAGAGCGGTAGGAGATCCGAAGCATAGACTCGCAGAAAAGAATTAACATCCTGTAGAGCGTGTTGAATCTGGACGGTGTCCATTATTATTATTATTATTATTATTATTATTATTATTATGAGAAGTATGTCGAAACGTTGCGGGCCAGATCGATGCGTACATAATTGTCATACTCTAGATACAATAGACAGGTGACAGCCTCTGGTAGTGCCTTGGAAAATTTCAAATCGATCCTGATGTCACCGTTTGTAGGGGTGAGGCGTGGCCTTCCGACGCTGCAAGATCAGGCGTAAGATCGTACACTATCATGAAGAACCCGTTTATATACATGTCGTGAGTTATCTGGAGTCCCGAGTTCGAGTGGTGAATGCCGATGCCTTCGAACAGTATAGCGGAGGATGAGAGTCCGCCTAATCCAACCTCCCAAATTTCGGATGGGTCGAGTCTTATGGGCTGCGCCAATTTTATCGTGATTGCTGCGATCTTACTGTCTGGGTATATATGCTGACAGGCGTTACTAAACAGCGTGATGTAGAAATGATCGCGATTCATTTTGTTATTTAGACAGACTGTATATCGGTGGCAAAAACCCAAGAATCGAAACCTGCGCTGAGACTTTCCATCGAACCAGGTACTCTAGAATGCCGCGTCTGACCCTCTTGTCCAGTATTTTATCTATTTTATAAGCGGACCGTTTCGTGATGCGTACGGGAACCAACTCTTCGCTGTAAAACTGGCCTTCTATCTCTCGGCCGCGCAAGTCCTCGAGTTGGAACACAGGACGGGGGATTCTGTGCACGACCTTACGTACTTTGAATATCTCGGTGGTGTAATTTCGTTCGCCACCTTTCGCGAATTTCATCTTCTCCTTGCTGATGCGTACGTGCTGGCCTACCCGAAATTTTAGCTAGCCTAAACGCTGTGTTTTGCCCGCCTTCCCACGCATCTTATTCCAGATCGTTAAGACGTCGGTGTCGCTCACGTCGGCGGGCGCCATGCCTGTGGTGGAATGAACTGTAGCATTGTACCCCCTGACAAATTTGGGTAGGACATCTATATATTTATATGTGTTCTTATAGGTGAATATCTGTGCAGTTTATCGCGCAGAGTTCTGTTGACGCGCTCCACAACTGCACATTTGACGTCGGGATTTCTACAGACTTGACACTCGATCCCCTCGCGTTTTAGCCACGTTTGAAGTTGGGTATTCAAAAACTCTTTCCCCTTAACTGTACGCCCCCACGCGGGCAGTCTGCGTATAGGTTTCGTATATTTGGGGTCCTTAAATATAGATTCGAGTGCCGTCGCTACACCTTTTCCCGTCTTTGTACGTAGAGGTACGCTATGCATATATTTTGAAAACACATCAATTACCTGCAGTAAATACCTATAATTATTATTATATTTCTTCAATGATGTCAGATCCAAAATATGGATTTCCCAAACGTCATCCATATTATTGACGGTATATGGATTTCTGGGGAAGCGTTTTCTGAGAGGCCTATGCAACGTATATGCATCTTGAGTCTCCAACCACGCCTTTATCTGTCCCGGAGTTTTCTGCTTTAGCTTTGTCCGTTTACTGGGAGCGTGACTAACAGTTGGTTTTCGAAGCTTGTATGGGCTGGACAAAGCAGCAGGTGTCTTCATCTGTTTACGGGTTGCAGCTGCCTGTTGCAGCTTACGTAAGGTAGAAAATGCTGACGGTGCTGAAGGATCGGTGTACAGTCTCCGCAACAGAACTATTTATACGTTATCCACTCGCGACGTAATGCGGCTTCGACGCCGTTCTGTCGGGTGGTGCCTGGGAAAAGCTTCGAAATAATCTCCTTATACTTGAGACCTTTGGAGGTGCGGATGTTAGCGCGGGGCTCATAACCTTCTAAATGTGCATTGGTCATCTCCAAAATTGTCTTATATTGTTTTAGATCGGCGGTGGTAACAGATTCTTTATCCACCCTCTCACGCGTCATCAGCTCCCACAGACCCTTTGTAGCGGGGAACTCTACGTTGTTGATATGGATATTACGGTCGCTATCCACACCGACTCGCGAATCGCCTATCATCCACCCATTTGAGTCTCTTCGGATACCATACTGTGTATCGAGACTTCGCTTGTTAGATTCGTACAAATATGTGGACACGTACGGACTAGCCAAGGCGCCCACACGCATCGCACCATAATCTATCACGTCGGGTTCGATTTCTTGGTCGTCGGTGCTAACATCATCATCATCAACGTCTCTTTTAATAGAGGGCTATGGAGTAGGCGTCTCATAAACGACATCCCTAAACGTAGATGGAATGGGCGTCGGCGTCTTAAATGCTAAACGACGTCGTTTTGTGGGAATTGCACGAGGAGGAGGTTCGGGTTTCACGGGGAACCATGTTCTGTCTGCGTATCCGAGTGAGACGCATCACGCGGCGCGGAGGAGGGGGGGCTGGTAGTTCTTGTTTTAAGAAATCGGATACAGCCTTCATTTGGTTCTTTCTTTCGACATCCACCTCGTGAAGTTTGCGACGTAGTGTAACCCCTTTTCATAGTCATGTCCACGTCTCGCCGCGGAGCGTTTTGCAACCCACCTATCATGTTCACGTTGCGACGAATATTTCTTCTTCTTCGTCTTTATCTTTTTTACAGACCGTGGTCGCTTACTGCTATTATGTTTCTTTCCTGCCTTTTCCGTGTTAGGAGACTCGGGAGGGGGT
>Ga0268261_10000909_pt1 | contig 19696 bp, 16 predicted proteins | sample TergutNc150P1_FD_190353 | JGI IMG/M metagenome (GOLD analysis project Ga0268261, IMG submission 190353) | Nasutitermes corniger P1 segment gut microbial community from laboratory colony in Florida, USA - Nc150 P1 (SPAdes) (version 2) | ecosystem: Host-associated > Arthropoda: Insects >...
CTCTGCGACGAGCTGATCACTCGTCCAGAGGAGTCCTACCGACTGTGCTGCGTCGTTGTGTGTGATCTAGAAACATCAAGAATGGGTGCTCCATATATATATGACATTAGTCGCCTAAGGGTTAAAGACCTCCACAGCGCGACATATATATATGTCGTTCGGCGCCTAAGGGTTAATTTGCTTAATTGTCTTCATTGTCGTGCAGTAATGAGGAGCATTCTTCAAATTATATCATCTATGTTTAATTCAAATTTGAATGCAGTATTTTATCATGGGTAAAAAACTTTGTGATTCTGTGATAATGGACTATATTGCTGTCTTTAATAGAATGGTCAATGGATGTGGGAAAGTGGAAGATTAGCGTTAATTCCTTTACTGCGGCTAAATTCTTTCACACAATTTTATATATAAGAGGTTCGTTTTATTTCTCCTTTTTGCGTGTAGTCAGTGCTATTAACATTTACTTATTTTGTAGGAATACTGTTAATAACGCTTGGTTCAGTTCACAGTGAATTCGTTTTCCCCTCACTAGTGTTAGTTGATGACTTTATATGCACCTTCTCTTAAAATAAAAATTTTGATTCGGATTAGTTGAGATTGTATCGTATTTCATGTGCGTTACTTACGTGCTTTACTTCAGTAAATTTTCAAGGGTTAGTACACAATTACATACAGAAAAATCGTAGGAAGTATATTTTAGTTGTCTTCCATAATTGGAATTTATGGCTTCAGTAATTCATCATATATGGTTACTGAACTATCAAAGATACAAGCCATTTCTAGCCTTTCAGATCTTAGATAGTCATACATAGTTGCTCGTAAGTGCATCAAACTATTCTGTTTCTTCTCTTTCCTATTGCTGACATGAAAGACATCACCCAAAAGTAAGTCAGATTTGGCCTGTTTTTAAAGCTGTGTTATGCCTGTGCACAATTTTATGATCCTGTATTAAGTACTACTCCATAAACTGCAAACATACAAGATTGCAGGATAAACAAAATGTTGTTATTTTATTTGAAATTAACCATTTAAAGACGAAGAGCAGACTGCTTTATTTAAAGACCCAGTCCGTACCGCGCAGTAAACGCTTTTCATCTCTGTTATAAAACCCAATCCGTTTATGCTGTAAGTGGTACAAGTCGCTGTTTGTTCTCAGATAAATACAAAACACACAAATACGGTGTGGGCAGAACGTACAGTTGTTGATTGTTAAACTGGTGGTGCATCACGTAACCAGTAGGCTTTAAAAGGTTAAGGAAATAGGGTGCCCCAATTTCTACCAAAATTTCCTAAACTTGTGGTCCTAGTTACTGCATTAGCACCGTAAATAAAATGTTTAATCCAGACTGAAGTACACGTAAATTGAACACGAGTTAAATTCCAGTGGAAGTATTTGTTCCTTGTCAGAATTAAGAGGATAATATTCTTCCGACTGAGTCTCGTGTGTAGTAATGCAGAACATTGTGCTACTCGTCTTTGCCATTTACGCCCCCTAGCGAAATACTATAGCCGAATTCGTCTTTATTGAATGAGCCTGGATGTTTTGTTGTTTTTCTTCGAACAATTATGTACAAGATTTGGCCCGCGGGTCTCATACGGCCTTTTTCCCATTGCAATAATGTTCAAGGTCTAATTTCAAAGATGCGAAAAAATACAGGAAATTCGAGGAATAATTATTTTTTCCGCATTCGTATAAAATATTTTTCAGAAGTACGTTGCTGTGCGCGAAATTGATAAAGAATTTAATGTCACTGAAGAATTAGCTGGTGATGGCTCTAGAGCGAACAAGTAAGTCTCGTATGATGAGTTTAACAAGGTGCTGTAAAGGCTAAATATTCCATTGTATGACCGGAGAGAACAGTGGTTTGTCTTCGCCTATTACCATCAACGTGAAAAAGAAACTGGCCACGTTGTGTTTGTGTATTATCGCTTGATACACATGGAGTCTCTGTGTGCTAAATGCATAACAATAAACAAAGTTGTCACAATTGTTGCAGAACTAGATGAATACATTAGATCAAAAGGACTTCACGATCAGCAATTCAAAGAAGTTTTGAGTGATATAGAATCTGAGAATGAGGATGAAATTTAGCATACTTATTTACCTGGCTGAGTTGAGGTCGAATGTACAAATATTCGTAAGATTTGAAGCTGAGAACTGAAAAATTTCTGGGTGTGAATGGAAAGTTTTCCCACAAATTTCGGTTAATGACTGGATGTGAGATTTTGCATTATTTTGTCTGTTACTCAGTATTTGAATTAACTAAATAACAACCTGCGAGGAAAGAACCTTATCTTCAACGAAATATTTAACAAAAAAGTCATTCGAAAATATGTTTCGGTTGTGCGAATTCCAATTATGTTACAATAACCTGGCCCACTTCTTACTGGTAAGAACGGAAAAGCCTGCTGACACCATGCGACTCGCTGATACATTTCAAGTTTTTCGACAAGAATTTAAGGGCTTATTCAGTAAGAATATTTTCAAATTTTGCACGATTAATTCAACTTTTGCATATAAATTTCAAATAAGTTTTACCACCCCAATACTAGTATTATTGACGACTGGAATTTATCATTAAATATAAAAAATAAAGAATATAAGTATTATTAATAATGTGGCCCGCAAACATTTTTAAAATTTTTATTTGGCCCCGGCGCCCAAAACGTTGCTCACCACTGGCTTAGGACCTCCACAGAAATAGAGACATGGTATCTTACGAGTCACAGACATGTCCCCTTCCGACTTGCCACCTTGCATAACCACTCAGCTGATACAAAGTTGTGACATTCCCCTTTCCGGATAATACCTGACGATTTTAAGAGTTTTGCTACAAATATCAGAAAGTGGTGCAACTGAGATTGTTAAGGCAAAGTGCCAGAAGTGCAGTAGACTTTCCGGAAGCTCTTCGATTCCTTATTAAAATGCACCTTTAATTCAAGTGTATTCGTATTGTTTTGCGTGTCAACTTTATATTAGACTGCGTAACGATGTTATTTTTAAATATTAAAATCTTATCACGTGTGATCCTGTGTCGTTGGGCGAATAGTTCCGCTGTGAGAACGTCCGATCTAGCAATGCTGCTTTCAACTAATTCAATAATTAAACCTTAATTCAGTTCCAGTGCTACAGTTACGGAACCTTTTGCGGGTTCTGTTGTTTACCCAGAAGCATGGCCGACAGTTCCGTACTCCTGACGTATGACGCTTCGTCAATAGATAATCGAATCACGAAGTTTTGAAGCAAAGTAGGATTCTTATCTTCGTGTGCCGAGTTGTAGTTGAAGAATTCGTTTAAGTGATTTGGACCCTGAGACATTACGTGGCTTCGAAATGTCGATATCCGACAGGCATCCACTGACACAGGAAAAAAATCCTACAGGAATTGTTTGTTTTATGGTTTTTACGTGCGTTCGCAAAATTGCGAAAAACGGCTATTAGCTTCTTCATGTTTGTCTGTCCGTAAGTCCGCATGAAACTACTCGGATGTCATTGGACGGATTTTCATGGAATTTGATATTTGCGTATTTTTCGAAAATCTGTCGAGACAGTTCAAGTGTCATTAAAATATGATAATAACGGGTACATTACATGAAGACCAATATACATTTTTGAGCATATCTCGCTCGATTCTTCTTAGAATGAGACATGTTTCGGACAAAGTTCTTCGAGAAAATCAAAACACACATTTAAATGAAAATACATATACATATTTTTTTTTCGCAAATCTTGCCGTGTATGACATAATGTGGAAAATATTTTCGAGCCGGGCAGGCCGCAGGTGACAATATGGCGCATGCGCACTGCGTGCTGGACACCTAAGGCTTCAACCACAGGCTCAGAATACGTAATATTTATTGCTTGTCCACTGCAACAATGGTTGCACGAACGCGCCTCAACGTTATGTTATACGTACATTGTCGCTCATTTTAAGTATTGATATTGACAAGGAAAACAAGATTAACCTGCGCGAAGAGCGGGTGCTACAAGTAATACTGAACGAATACATAAATACAGTGTTCAGAACAAGTACGTGTTTTTCTTCAGTCATTCCCATTTTCTGGGTCGCATTGTTCATGTACATGAGGCAAGTGTACGTGTTTGCAGGCCTCCCAGCGGGATCGACAAGAGCAACCTTGAGTGGCTGGAACAGCTGTTCCGGCAGACGGTGGGAAACGAGCGAGAGATCCGTCGTGACGACTTCAAGAAGATCGTCATCTCCAAGAATGTGAGTGTCGCACACAAACTCCGCTGCAGTAGTAGGCCGTCAGTCCACATGCTCTTTACACGTTTTCACAGACATTCGTATTTAGGTCACTCTCCTTGCTCAAAAAGTAAAGCTTGACAATTACCGCACTGCCGGCGTGTTTAAAACTTGAAATCGTACAATCAACTCTACATGGGCTCAGGTGGCTTTGCCCTACACGTAGAACGGCTGGCTGGAGAGTCTAGCTGACCACTTATCTCCACCCAGTGCCGAAAATAATGCGTGCATCTATACTTCCACCCTCCAGTCCACCTTCATTGCATCGTGCTTAATAAAGAACATAACTTTACATTTTCCTTTACTGTCGGGATCATTCCATGGAGACAGTCTGCGTGAATATGACGGTTCACCGCTAAGCATCTCGTGGTATGTCTCCGAATATGAATGTTTACTTCCCTGCCCACTCTGTGTTGTAATGGCATGGTGCTTAAGCACAAGTTCAGTTATTGCCTTTACCGTGTATTCTAAATGATTCAAATGCTGTTCCATTAATTATGGAGTTGTTATGCCCAATTTACAGCCGTTCTTCACGGAGCGAGTATTCCAAATCTTCGATAAGGACAACTCGGGATCCATCTCTCTGCAGGAATTTATCGACGCGATGCACCAGTTCGCCGGCCAATCCCCGGATGATAAGATCAGGTTTCTGTTTAAGGTGTACGATCTGGATGGTAAGATATGCAACCACTTACTACTATCTTGTTGACTGAAGTTTGCTTGCGTATCCTGATAACAGTAAACAACAATGGTGGTGGTGGTGGTAGCAGTAGTAGTAGTAGTAGTAGTAGTAGTAGTAGTAGTAGTAGTAGTAGTAGTAGTAGTGTAGCAGTAGTAGTAGTAGCAGTAGTATTAGCAGTGTAGTAGTAATTGTTTTTGTTGTGTAAGGAAGTTCCTTGGTTGTTTTTCTGAGAGCATTTGTGGTTCCAGTGCACTTCGATCTACTCTGCTGAACTTACCTTACTTTCACACCTCACAAAACATTGTAGGAAAAGTCTGAATTATATACCATGATTTTTAATATTCTCCCGAGTTAAGTACAGGCGGCCTCTTGCTATGCAGACTAAAATGCTTAAGTGACAGCGTAATGTATTTTTCTGATGCACAGTTTTTATAATCAGGCAATACGTAGCGCTCGTTCAGCTGAGCCCTAACAGGTGTGTATGTATGTATAATCGTGTGTGGTACAGAAACTTCGACAATGAGGCGGCCTCGGTCCGATTTGTGCTATTGTGCGCCAGAAAAAAATTATATCCACAGTGAAATATGAAGGCTGGTTACAACGCTACCCTTCCATTTTAGACAGATTCATCTCATGGTACATGCAGCCCTCTGTAGCAGAAGTGTGGGCAAGATGTTTTTCTATTTTTTTTAACTCTCTGAAATGCGTAATCACCCATTCCATGCCCAGCTTCTGGACAAATATAATTAGAATTATTCTAGTTCAGTGCAAAATATTTTATTTTCGACATTTTTCCTTTAATTTATTTTCGTCAAATAAATAGAATAAGTGCGCCTTATGTGGTATTACGCAACGCGGTACTTTGTGGTTAATGTAGAGGTCTTCTATTTTGTGACACTGAAGGCTAGGAGGGTATGGTGCACTGGCCAGGTACTTTTTACATTTTCTATCGCTCTGAGATTTCTGAGACAAATCTTTTGGAAATTTGGTCAGTTTCTGTTGTCAGGTGTAAGGGAATGGCTTGTCTGTGGCTTATCCTCTTATAAGTATTATATCTAGCTTTTTGAATAATGCTATATAAAATACGATCTGCCGCTTTGTCATATATGTTAGTGAAACATAAACTCTTCCTCAGAAAGTCGTCAATATAATCCGTTCCTTGGAAAATCGTCAATATAATCAGTTCCTTGGAAATGAAAGTCCCCAGAAAAATATTCTGGCCTATGCAGGCAAAGGAGGTGGAGAGAACTAGATTCAATGAACAGATCCACAGGCGCGATAATGATACAGCATTTTTATGCCTGAAGGGACTACAGGGTTTCGCCGCATAGTAAGAATGGATGATTCTCGTATCTCCAGAAAAAACAATGGGGGGAAGTTTCAGAAGCATAAGGCCTGTGGGACTGCCAAAACAAGATGGGTGACTGCTGTTTGGAGGGTTGCTGTAGACCTGCTCGAGATACAGAACTGGAAGGCGGCACCAAGGAAGACAGGAAGAGGAGATGTATTTAGTTAAATGCAATATAAAGAAATATAATCTCTGGCTAAGCAGTTAAAAGTGTGCTTATCATTTAGCTTTGTTAAAAATACAATTTTTGGCTCCATGAAGATTGCGCTATACTTTTGCAGCAGCAGACTTCTAACGTTGTGCCTATGCCAAGTAAAACATCATGCCGTGAAGACAAATATGCAGTTGAGGTACAGATCCGTATGTTCTTAATCTTAGCACTAGATGGACATCAGTTGTCAGCTTCACGCAACAGCCACGTTACCTCTGGATGTAGAAAGCGCCCCTGATACCCACTGGGTACAAGGCTGAGTTGGCCACAGAGCCAGCCTGGACACTGTGGAGGAAAGGAAAACTAAACCCCTACTAGGAACTGAACTCAGATTCCTAGGTCGTCTAATTATTATATCAAATGAGCTATCCCAGCTTCTAGTTAATAAATCAGCTATTTAATTATTTTAATGGTTTAATTTGAAAAGCCTGAGCAAGAAATACTTACACTGGTGTTGTACTACATTAAAAGTAATGAACATTTGGGATCAAAGATGTTATCATTGTCATTTGACCTGTGTTACTGTTTAGGTGATGGTCTGATCCAGCATCGGGAACTGCAGCATGTGATGCGAGCATGCATGGAAGAGAATGGTATGAAGTTCAGTGAAGAGCAAATTGATGACCTCACAATGGCACTCTTTGAAGATGCTGACCCAGACAATAGAGGTACCATCACATATGAGGCACTCAAGAACCAGCTAGAGAAACATGGAGGTTTATTGGAAAACTTATCCATCAGGTAATAAATTATATCAACAGTGTTCCAGTGTGTCGCTTCACTGGCATGTGAAAATTATGCTGTACTGGAATGTAGGTCAGTCAATGCTTGGAAGCATCTGAATTTTATACCATACAAATCTTCAGTCCCTACATTACAGAGAACACTATATATCTCCATTGTAAATATCAACTGATTAATGCTGTTGCTGTGAAAATCATAAATAAAGTGTCCACAGTACGTAAAACTTCTTAATGTTACAACATACAGTACGCATAGAAACAACTGTGCTTTAAACGGTTACATGGGGTAAATCTGAAGTTCTATTTAGTCATGCCATTTTTCAGGAAGTCAGACACCAGATTTTCGTTTTAAAGACTGGGTTCAATTCCAGAGCAGTATGTTTCCAACATGTAGTGAACAAAAGGGACGGTGAGGTAGTTGTTCTTCAAGAAAGATATTCAGGTTTCCCATGCCGATCATCGTACCTCAACTGCTCCTACTCTTCTGTCACTGGTTATAATATCTGGGACAGGACACACTAGCCAGTATATTGTTATAATCACAGTTCTTATTTAGAGGTTCAACTCTGACCTTGTGTTTGTTTGGATTCAGAGTACAGACAGTAGCTCAGAAGCTCCATGTTAATATGCAGTTTTATAGAGTGTATTATTCATGTTCACAACCCTTTTCCCAGTACAGGTCCCACATTAAAAGACAGCTAAGTGACGTATATCTAAGGTTATTAAATCATGGATAAATTCCCTGTGTGTCATCTTAAGAGACACAGAATGACTAGCTAAAGGAGTCAAAGATTACCTAATGAAATGAATGAGTCAGAAAAGTGGGGCAGTTCTTTAGTTGTTTCACTGTATCTACAAACCGCACACAGGCATTAGGACAGAATGGATTACTTTACTGAAACTGTGTAAATCAAAGACACTTTTAAGTGTCCTTTGAGATTTCTTTTGTACATAGATGATAATCAGTTCGGACAAGCCAGATATAGGTGTATGTTTTCATTGCCACAATTAACTGTCCAGATACGTGATTATAGTTTCATGATTCATATGAGGTAAATGTAGTACCTGCCACTTTGAGACAATAATGCTGCTTGAAGAAAATAAAATATTACATGATGATGTTTGACATGAAAATATGACACTACATTAAGTAGTGTTATATGAATGTGGGAGTAAGGGGTAGGTGTATTTGTATCAGAGTTCTACACCCATGAAGTGCATCTTAAAAACTGTTACTCATAATGTCTGACAAAGTATTAGATTTAGAACAAGGTCCTTGTGCAAAAAATTACTTACTTAATATTCTTCAGTACATTGCTTTTCATTAGTTTTAGTTGTAATGTTTCTATACAATTACATTGTTTTTGTTACAACATAAATAGCAGTAGACCTAAACGTGGAATTAACACTGCACATCAGATGCAGTATATTTGGTGCTATCAACTGTTCTCCAAGTGGTATTCATCCACACTGTTTACTTATTCAGCATTTGAATAGAGAAAAAAATTTACAGAAACAGGTAATTAAACTACTTATATTAAACAGGTTTTGACATTACATAATACACAGTTTCATTTTCAAGCCATCGAGGAATATTGTACTCAGGTAAGAAAAGAGTACAGCATTATATGAATCTACAGTTTTAAATCTGTTTCTATGAATCGCTGAAGTAGAGTCAACCCAGATAAAACAGCCCTGTTATAGTGCCACTCCCATTTAACACCCATGAAAGTCTGCAAACAGAAATTCCGTTATTTTAAAATTGTGCACCTGCGATATAGCGTCATCCATGCTAGCAGCCATCTGGTAAAGAATCTGAGTGATGTAAAAGTGCCCACAAGCATTAAGTAATGTCAGAGCGCCAGTGCAGTATGTGTTGAAGGAATGTGTGTAGTGTGGGTTAGGATTTCTGTGTGGAGAGTTAGCACTGGTCAGGGACAGCAACCTGTATAAAACATGTATTGTCTATGCACTACAGAAATTTCTCTTACTTGGAAGTGATGTTCTTCGTTGCCTTGCTACACACAACTCTACTTCCCTTTGCCTCGCCCCCTCAAGTTTAAAGTTATCAGTCTTAGATTGTTTAGATGACAGTATGCAGAATTAAAAAAGAAACAAACACTCTGAGATGATAAAGCCTCTGTTATTCTTTATTCTTCCATTCAGTCCATCCAGTCACAAATATGACATTGGACACATCAAGTTCAGTCTACATTCCCCACATTACATAAAAATATTCATACATAATATACATAACAAAAGGAACTTGCAATACATTTACATCAATATTGGAACACAGTAACATAAAATTAGGCTGTCTAAGTTTTATAAATTTTATAGCTATTTTAAACTTCACAATATTTAATATTCAAATGAACAAGAAATTTTATCGATGAAAACGAGATCTCGTTAGATACCAAGGACTTAATATTGCATTGTACAATTGCCTCGAATAGGATATATGATTAACCTGATGATGGCCTAGAAAAAAAAGGGCGAAACATGTAATTGTTCCCAAGATATGCTATGTGAATAAAGCTCCTTAGCAATAATATATTCACAGTTGTGTTTGACTTACTCTACCTGTCTTTATGATATAAAGTATAATTAGAACTCACATCCTCTTTGGTGGAATTACTAAATACTAAGAATAAAGTGTACATAATAATAAACAGTTGAGTAAAAGTGGAAGCTAGGAGGACATATATTCATCCACTGAACAGAGAATGTGTTGCAGTAAAAATACTTCAGTGTTCTTTTAAATTCCTGTATCTTTTGTAATCTCTTTATTGTGTTAGGCAATTTATTGTGCAATTTTATACCCAAATTTGCACTACTGGTTTTAAAAAGAGTAGTTCTGCAGAACTGAGTATGAAGATCTGGTTTTTGGCATGTACAATGGCCATGTACTTCTTCATTATATTTCATTATTTTCATGTTTGACTTTACACAACACACAACCTCAGTTATATACAGACAAGCAAAGGAAGTATATTCAGAACTTTAAAAAGATTCCTGCAAGAAGTATGTCGGCCAGCTCTACCTATTATTCTTAAAACTTTTTTTTTGTAATCAAAAAATTCTTACACTTTCAGAATCGCTACCCCACAGGGTCAAACCACATCTCAAAAGAACTTGAAAACACACAAAGTTCATGGTTCTTAAGACATATGGACTCATTATATTCTTTAAGGAGCTAATCATATAATAGCTTGTATTTAGTTTTGAACTTAAGTATTTCATGCGATTATTCCATTTCATATTTTCCTTAATGTATATGCCAAAATATTTTGTTTCAGTGTTGTGTGGAATATCTCTACCTTCAAATATAACATGTAGTAACACTGGCTTATTATTCTGCGTGGTATGGAAAGAAATATCTAACGTCTTTTCAAGATTAACTACAAGACAAATTAGTGTAAACCATGTTTGCAATTCAGTCATAACTTTGTTTAGTTTATACTGGAGGTTGTTCACATTTGCCTCTGATATTAATATGTTTGTGCCATCTGCAAATTACACTATTTTCAATCCCATAACATTTAGAGGTAGGTCATTTAGGTATAATGAAAATAGTATTGGACCAAGAATCAAACCTTGTGGCACACCATGTTCAATTTCCCCTGTAGTCGAGACATATATTCATTGTTTCATGCTATTTATTTCTATACATTATTTACGATGTGATAGGTAGGATTCAACCCATAAGTTTGCCACACCTCTAATACCATAGGAGTTTAGTTTAGACAACAATACATTATGATTTAATACATCATAGCCTTTTGTAAGATCTAAAAAATTTCCAGTTGGGTTCATTTTTTTTCAATGGCCTCCTGTGTACTTTTGATAAAAATCTGTAATGCTGTTTCAGTTGATTTATATGCCCTAAAACCATATTGTGCCTCACTTAAAACTCTGGCAATTTTGAAAAAACAGATAACAGTGCTATTGGTCTGTAGTTTTGAGTGTCTTGTATCCCCTTTTTTATATAATGGTACAACTTTTGCTATTTTTAGTTGAACTGGAAAAATCCTTGATTCTAGGGATGCATTATAAATGTTGGCTAAAGGTTTCTTTAGCAGTTTTATGCATTGTTTTACCACATAATCAGGTATTTCATCAATTCCTGCTGATAATTTATTCTTAAGACCCTTCGCCACTTTTTCCACTTCACTTTCTGTTAATGGAAATAGAAACATAATTTTAGTACTATCCTTTACTTTTAAATGTCGATTCTCAAAATTTGGCATTCTATTCCCATTTTTCTTTAACAGTTCCTCTGAAATTTGATAGAAGTAGGAATTAAATAATTCAGCTACGTTCTCTGGATTTGTAATTTCTTCAGAATTCCAAATTATTTTAATATCTTGTTTATTTGAGGAGGTTCTCCCAGTTTCCTTGTTTATAATCTGCCATACGGCTTTAGATTTGTGATTTACATGCTGTATATACTTATCATTTTCCCTCCTTTTTGCTTCCCTAATTACTCTTTTATATACTATTTTATACTTAGCGATATACATTTTTGCATCTTCTGTACGATTAGGTTGTTTCTTTAGCATGTTTAACCCTTCAGCGTAGCCCTTTTATACGTGGTATAGATCTCTGTTTCTTCACATGCTACCGGCCTGTGTACGTCGTATACCTCGTAATTGGCCGGCAGCGACGGAGCACATTTAAATTCCTACCTTCCCCACGGACGGAGGAGTTTGAAATTCCCTATGACGAAATTGCAGCCATCTATAAAAGAACATTATTTACAAACTAATGATCCGATTTTTCTAAAATTTTAGCAGAGAAATCTTAAAACTATATAGATGCAGTAAAATAATTGTCATTACCTCAGCAATTGAGCTTCGTGTGGTGCAGCTCAAAGCAATCTTCCAAGCAAAGGTCCACATCACATATTTGGCAGCAGTACACTGAAGTTTTCTTTCTTCCGTCCTTTGAGCACACAACACACCTTCTCTGCGGTTTTGATTTTTCAGTTTTGGGTGCCACTTTTCTCAGAAAATGTCTTTCAGTAAAACGTGGAACTGTGTCGGACGCCTGTCGTCCCGGTTCACCCCACGTCTCCGCAGCACGCGCATATTTCGTAAATAGACCTTCCATTAGCTGAATTCTATACGAGAAGTGCTGTATATTTCTTCCCGTCACTTGTCGATAAACAACAAACGATTTGAGAACTGTAGAGTTAAGTAGCCTTTTGAAAAGTTTGAGGTACCTGAGGTACAGCAACTGGTCCTTCAAATCGACTCCCCCCATGTTACGATTACAACCAATAACGCACAAAGGCTTCTCTGTTTCCTTGCCTTTGTTAGAAACCCTCTGTGTGTCTGCATTGTGGGATGTTGACATCATAGTTACATTTCTTTTGTCACGCCATTTTAATATTGTGACTGGACCCGAATGTGTGGCTATGATTTCCCCCTTTTCCAGTTTCTTCTCTTTCACTTTCTTAGAAACGTTCTTTCTGTTCAGTTTTAGTGTGCCAACACAATCAGTGGAATTTTCGATCTTTAGCTTCCTTGCTAATTCTGGACTGTTGAACAAGTCAATCCACAGCGTATGTCCACGACCAAAGAAGGGTTCTAAAAGTTACAGTACCACAGCTGCTGTTTTGAGGGTGTCTGGAGTAATCAGACTCGACTGTAGGACCGTGTTTTTGCCTGTATAGACAAGAAAACAGCACAACCATCCTGTTCTTAATTCGCATAGTTCCAAAGTTTTTAACCCCGTATCACTCCCCAGTCAACAGCTGAACGAAGTGCACTCACTGAAAACATGCAGGTCGAATACCAGCAATTACAGAACATATGTTGACAGCTGCACCCAATGAAAGGCTGCATTATTCTCTGCCTATCTGCAGAATTGACACATGATGTGTGTTGACTTCAAGCCAGCAGCAGATATGAAGTTCATGCAGCGCCCGTGTAGACGATGAGGAAAATATTTCAAACTACGTAACGCCGGGTAACAATTATGAATAAATCATTCTCCAACAGTGGAAGAAACCTAAGACTTTAGGCTACAAAGATACATTGTTAAGACTGTAGCTTTATTTCTTTCAGTTTGAGTAAAACAGAGAGAACTCTGAGAGTGCACATTTTTGACAGTCGAAGGTGGACTTTTTTTAAATAGGAAAGTTAACTCCTTGATACATAATGTTAATTCTAAACAGACTATTTTAACTATTATATTCTGAAAGCACAGTTCTTAAGCAATAAAGAGAAACCACTCGCAATTTGATAGCTCAAAAACTATGCATGTGAGAGGAAACTGAATCCACCCATGCAAAGGGTCTATACTATGTATGGCATTAAGCGACATGTGAAGAATCAGAGGGCTATACCACGTATAGACGACGGTGCTGAAGAGGTAGGAAAATTAAACTCCTCCGACCGTGGAGAAGGTAGGAATTTAAATGTCCTCCGTTGCTAAAGAGTTAAAAATCTCATTTTTTTACTAGACATCTTTATGCCTTGTGTGATCCATCTATTCCTTAATGGTTTCTTTCCATGTCTGAACTCCAGAGGAAAGGCTATGTCAAAAAAATATAGAACTGAGTTTGTAAACACCTTTAATTTTCCTTTCACTTCTGTCTCTGAAAACACTTCCTGCCATGTCACCTTTTTTAATAAGTATTCAAATTCCTTAATATTATTGTCTCCAAAATGCCTTTTCAGAGTTCTTCTATTTACACTAGCATGATTTTTACGCAGTACAGGCAACACTTGGGCTTGATGGTCTGAAAATCCTAATTCTATTACTGTTGCAGGTTTCATATAATACTTCTTGTTTATTATAATTACATCTATTAACGTGCTTGTGCTTTTCGTTATTCTAGTAGGGGATTGGACAGTATTTACTAGATTATACCTCAACAGTAAGTCTGTTAATTCCTTTTGGTTGCTATCTTCATGAAGGAAATCTATATTCCACTCACCACAAAGTATTAGAATTTTATCTTTCTAATTTCTGAATAAATTTTTTAATTTCTAACTAAATTTAATTCTAATTTCTAACTAAATTTGTCAAACTGTCCATCTGGTGATCTATAGATACACACTATACATATTTTATATCCAGGCACTTCTATTCACTTATACCTGCAAAATAACTTATTTCTTTAGTTTCAAGACCATCTTTTACATAGATACCATATCCACCATGTTCACTACTACTCCTGTAAAAAGCGTTTGTTAACTTAAAATCAACAGTATTAGTACAATTTAGTTTCTGATCACTCTGCCAGTGTTCTGTGAGGCATATTACATCTACATGCTTTAACTCCCAGCATAACAGCACTTCCAAGTCTGTTGTTTTTTTTTTAAGACTACAAATATTTTGATAAAGGACAACTAGTTTTGAATTCTTGCGCTCCTTATCACTGCTGACTACTGGTGACACTATACTCTTGTCATCAAATCTGCTGTCCGTAAAAATCATCACCCCTTGTTGCCAGTTGCTTTCTTTTTCTTCCTGATGTTCTTGAGCATGTTACCTTTTCTTGTGCCTCAGTTCCTTCCCGACCACTGTCCGTTAAGTCACTGTCCGTGTAATGTACCATTACAGTACTGTTTTTACTATCCTAACTTACTTAATTAGTGAAGCATAGGGGACTGGGAAATATTAATTATTAATAAAGAAAGAAGTCTGTGATTACAGAGACCAATTTTCTGCAGCTCCTCAGTAAAACATAGCCATCCACTTTTCTTTCCTGTGGGACCAACCCATTAGTTGGTACTTTACTAGTGATATACTCAGTGAAAAGAATAAGAGTGCTAACATAAAACAGTGGAAGGTACAAACATGAAAAACTGGAGGAAGCATTCACATTATTGATGGGACAGGTAAATTTTAAAAACAGTAGATCGTAAGATGAAGTAATTATGGAAGTACAGTGCACTAATATTGTATTAGAGGTTCCTTCTGTATATTCTGATTTTGTAATTAACATCCTTTCATCATTGTACATAAATTTTAGGAGTTTAAAAAAGTTACAATATTTTGATTTACTGGCACCCTCAATATGATGCCAAAAATTGTGCTGTGTTTGTGGTTTACTGCAGTTAACTTCCAAAATGTGACTTCTTTTATAAAATCCTAGTGCTAACTGAAGGAAAAAAACCACTTGGAAGACCTAGGCATAAAAGGGAACATAATGTTAAAATGGGTTTTAAATAACTAGGGTGGAAATGTGTAAACAAAATTCATTTGTTACAGGACAGGGCTGAGCGACTGGCTCTTAGAAAGACTGTGCTTAACCTTCAAGTTGCATAAATTGTGGGGATATCTTAAATGAATGATTAACTGTTAGCTTTTCAAGAAGGATTCTGCACCAAGTAGTCGGTTACAAACTATAATAATATGTTTTATGATTTATTACAGTATTGACAGATGGCTGGTGCCACCCAAACCGAAGCCACCACCACCACGCTCTCTCCTTGGCAAACTCTTTGCATTGTGTCCATACCAACTGTCAAGACCATATTTGAAGAACAACTATGTGTACCTCATCTTCCTGACTTTCTTCATGCTCATCAATATTGGTCTGTTTGTTTCCCGATCTATCGAGTATCGCAGCTATAATGGGTTTGTCATTGTTGCCCGTGCTTGTGGTAAGTTGCAGGACATACACAGTTATATGTGTGACTATTCAGGTATTTTTTATGTTAAACCTAAATTAAGAATTTTACATGCACATGTTTTACTTCTGTCCCCCTATTTGTGAGTTTCCTTTCTGAACCCTTTGTTACAGCTCGCTGATAAAATTTATTATGGAAAATACTTATCTGTGTACAGTATATGTGTATTTTTATTTTGCTCCTGTTATGGTCTATTTGATTTTCTGACATCTGCCATTTTAGACAATGATGCAGAATCAATTTTTCAGGCAAAAGTATGCATAGGCCAGATGTTATCTCCAATCAGGAGTGCAAAAATTTTAAATGTCTAGGTCCTTCTCAAAATTCTAGGTGCCAGAGGGGTGACACAGAGCAAGGTACATACTGAGGATACACAAATATTAGGCAACACCATAAAACATTTTGTCACCACAACAACCTGGCACCTGGAATCTGTCCATCCCTGCCCTCATTGACACAGTGATGATGAGAATGATGTTCACCATAGCAGACCTAGAATTTAATGTGTGCTCTACACTACTGCAAAACGGGGACCTGGCGCTCTTCACATACACACTGGTAGAGGTGGTGTGAGCAAAAACTCTGCATGCACATTTGACTCAGGATCACACTCACAACCTTATGAATACAAGCCCAGTATCTTACTTTTTAAATTACAAGATCCCTTGAATGAGACTCATATTCATACCAACACCAGTCAGGTAATGGTTGTTTAAAAGGAATCGATAACCCTTTGCCTGACAGCTGTCAAGAACACTAAATTGATCATAAAAAATTATGGGTAAATATTACTTGAAAAGCTACACATTTTGCTTGAATATTTTTGAATTCAGTCAATTTAGACTGTGTGGTAAGTATCCCAAAAGTTTATGAAGTTTTTGTTGTGACTGATTAAGAACAATCAAACATTATATTGCCTGCTGCACTGAATACAGTAATGGTCTGCAGATTCCACAGCAGAGGGGAATTTCTAGACTAGCTGAATAACTCTGTTTTCACAAGAAGGTCTCTTGTTTCATGCAGCTGAATTATGTAATTATCTACAAGAAAGTTAGAATTAATTGGTAGGTAAATATGAACCAAAGATAAATTTCACTGAAAGTGCATATGTGAATGAACAAAACAAATTTAAAATATAGTTTCTGTGGAAGGGATAATTTTGTATCCAAAAGTTCTTGAACTAAGTCGAGAAAGAAATGCATGCTTGACATTGTTTTAGTCATTGCTGTGTCTTTCAAAGTAATCCACACATCCACTGGTTAATGGGTTATCTGATCATGATGCCCAAATTATAACAATTAATAATATTACTTTGGATAAATGTATTAGCAAAACTCAAAGCATAATAAAATTTAATAAATTCTCTATATCTCAATTTGCACTTAATCTCAGCTATGAAAACTGGGACAACATTTTTATCAAGCAGAATGTTAATATAATTTTTAACAACTTTCTTAACACGTACTTAAGAATTTTCATCTCCAGCTTCCCGTTACAGAAAATATACAGTACACAAAATAACAAACCCTGGATTACAACAGGAATAAAAACCTCATGCCAGCATAAAAGAGAACTTTGCTTGATCAGTAGAGATAGTAATAATTCTAAATTAAAGGCGAATTACAAATCTTACTATTTAACATTGTCTAAAGTAATTAAAGCTGCAAAACAACTTTATTACAACAGTAATATTTACAAGTCCAACAATAAAATAAAAGTACCTGTGATATTATAAAAATGGAAACATGCAAAAACCATACAAATAAAGGTACTCAACTTTTAAATATAGTTGGAAAGTTAATTACTAATCAACAATCAATTGCAAACTCTTTCAATAACTACATCTTAACAGTAGCTGACAAAATAACTAGTAACATTAAAAATGATAAAACTTCATTGAATTGTAACAATCCCTTACATTGTCTTTATAAAAACTTTAAGCTGCCGTGTTCAAACATGAAACTAAAATACACAACACCCAAAGAAATAGAAAAAATTATCAAATCACTAAAATCCAAAAACTCTCATGGATATGATGTGATCCCTATGAAAATTCTGAAAGCAAATCCACCTCTCATCACATCTCCTCTAACATACATATGTAAAAATCACTTTCGTCAAGTACTTTCCCTCCTGATTAAAATTTTCTGAAATAAAGCCCTTACATAAAAAGGAGGCAGAACAGATATAACCAGTTTTAGAGCTATCTCTTTACTTACATCCTTTTCAAATATTCTGGAAATAGTTATATATGAAACAAATTAACAAAAATAATATATTGGCAACAGAACAATTTGGCTTCAGAAATAATTCCTCAACTGAAAAAGCTTCCTTCAAACTAATAAATGAAATATTACTAGCACTCAATAATAAAGTAACAGTTGGTGGAATATTTTGTGATTCAGAAAAAGCATTCGACTCCGTAAATCATGATATACTGTTGTCAAAATGTGAATTTTATGGATTCAGGGGCAAAACGAATGCGCTGCTAAGATCTTACCTCAGTGACAGATATCAGAGAGTACTAATAAATAATAGTATTTCTCATAATACTACTTTTTCAGAATGGGGCAAAATAAATCAGTGTTCCTCAGGATTCAATACTTGGTCCTTTGTTCTTCTTAATCTATATAAATGGTCTTCTGAATATAATAGCCGACCCATTGAAACCGGTTCTATTTGCAGATGACACAAGCATAATAAATGCAAATCCTAGTCCCTCAAAATTCAAAGAAGATATTAACAATACAATTGATAATATAAATAACTGGTTCAGAGGTAACTCATTATTATTAAATTTTGATAAAACATACTTTTTACAATTTAGGCCTCAAAAAAGTCATGAAATTAATATAAAAATAAGTTTTGACAATAAACTAATTAAAGAGACTAAAAATACCAAATTTCTTGGATTAAATATAGATAGTTTCTTTTCATGGAAAACCATATTGATCAAATGATGTTTAAACTAGGCAGAAAATGCTATGCAATTGAGTATGTCCATCATTTTATGTCCCAAGATACACTAAGGTCAATTTACTTTTCATATTTTCATTCCATCCTATTGTACTGCATAATTTTCTGGTGGTAATTCTGCATATAGCTCTAATATTTTTTAATTCAAAGAAGGATAATTATAATAATTATTAATGCCAGAAATAGAGATTCTTGTCATCAGTTATTCAAGAATGTGAAAATTCTACCATTAAAATCACCATATATTTTTTCCCTTTTATAATTAGTTGCCAAAAATAGAGATTTATATGAATTCAGAAATGCATATTATTAACACCAGATTTAGTTCTGACTAACATATTCCAACTGCAAACTTAACAACTTTCCAAAAAGGACCCTTTTATTTTGAAATCAAAGTTTTTAATCATCTTCCTACTAGCATCAAAAATACATCTCATGACATAAATCAATTCAGATCTGTTTTAAAAAGTTTCCTTCTTATAAATTTATTTTACTTGGAGGAATATTTTACTTGGAATTCCATCAGAGATACTGGCACAGTGTAATTATTTTAAAAGTAAACATCTAAATATTCTTACATGTAATATAACTCAATTCCATTCTATATTATTACTTTTAATTTGAATTCTTAACTCTTACATATGCAGAGTGTCCCACTACCTACCAAACCCGGCATTCCTTCATTCTAAAACCAATGAAGATATTGCAACGAGATTTGAACAGGAGTACGTTTGTTGTGTGAGAAATGAAGAGGAATGTGTCTGTAGTGTGTGTCTGTTTCGTTGCAATATCTTCATTGGTTTTAGAATTATTAAAGAAATGCC
>Ga0268261_10000910_pt1 | contig 19691 bp, 13 predicted proteins | sample TergutNc150P1_FD_190353 | JGI IMG/M metagenome (GOLD analysis project Ga0268261, IMG submission 190353) | Nasutitermes corniger P1 segment gut microbial community from laboratory colony in Florida, USA - Nc150 P1 (SPAdes) (version 2) | ecosystem: Host-associated > Arthropoda: Insects >...
TGTGTGTGTGTGTGTGTGTGTGTGTGTGTGTGTGTGTGTGTTGTACATGTAACCTTCTAACCTCAAAAGTTTAACCCCCGTCTAAATATTTTGCAATTGTTGACTTACAAACATTACTTCACAGACAGTTTTTACTTATTCATAACTGATGTGTCCATATAGCTGTCTCCTGCTTTAGAGCTTTTGTTATCAATTCAATATTTCTGGGTACCTGGAATCATTCCATATTCTGATTCCCAGTAACAATGACAAGATTAATGGAATTACATATACTAAGTACAGTTGACCGAATACCCATGTATAAATCACACTTAATATCTTTGTGAACTCACAATTTTAATTCGCAGGGAATAAAATTATGCAAACGGTATGTACCACTTTTTAAGATAAGTTATACTGTAACAAATTTGCACTCCTATACGTAGGAAATAAAAGCTGTGTTGAAACAAAAGAATATTCATTTATTCATGGCGCTTGCACCAAACTGTCATTTGTGGCGTGCCCCGCTCTACAATATTTTTCCACATTTTCTCACAAATGGCACAATTTTTGAAAAAAATTATTGAACATAAAATGTGTTTTGATTTCCTCTACAACTGTTATCTGAAACATTTCTCATTCTAAGAAGAAATGAGTGAGAGAGGATCACAAATGTATATTGATCTGCACGTAAAGTACCCTTTATTCTTGTTTGATTTTAAAGAAACCTAAATATTCTCAAGATTTTTGAAAAATCATCAAATATAAAAGTTCATGAAAATCTGTCCAGTGGGAGCCGCGTCATTCCATGCATATGGACAGACAGAAAGAAGGACATATGGACAGACATGATAGAGCTAATAGTCGCTTTTCACAATTTTGTGAATGCACCTAAAAATTGGGACTAGGGTACAAATTTAAGCTGTCCTTGCCTTCATCACTGTGATTACAGATCATGAGAAAGTTCCAAGGAAGAAATCTTTGGCACTTCCTGACATTAACTACTCAATTTCATGCCCCACTACAACATGCTAGTAATACAGTCTCTCACCTGACAAACCATTCTTATTATTGCTGTTCATTTGTGAATTCAATGGGGCAGCCGCTGCCACCACTGGAGCAGTTGGCATTGATACTAAGATACCTGAAACAAGACAGAAACTTAATTACACATCACACAATTGCACATATTCTCATAATATACTGTGGAGTAAGGAGATGACTTGCAGATATGGAGGCATCTGCAGATAGCTATATAAAGTCATGAATGGTGGTCAACACTGTAACTAGATTTAGGGTTGATTATGGAAATAACTTCTGCATGAAAAATAATTCCTTACAAACATCCCTAAATTGCACACATTCCCTGGCGTTAACCACAAGGCAGATAATTAAGAACAAATTTAAAACTTAATAAGTCACAAGTCTACATCTGGGATTCTTCATAACAAAGCACCCCTACCGCCTTAATCACTGACTTCAATCCATTACATACAAAATTCATTTGACACCAGCACAACCAGTACCATATTTGTAAGATTTTTACCGCCTTTAGGGCTTAGTGAATGAGACTTCTTCACATTTCCACGTTACTAGCAAACATAAGTGACTTAGCAGTGTAGTCTTTCATGTTCACTGATGACACCAATGCCAGTCACATCATGCCCCAAAAGGATGTACAAATTGTAGATTCATACTCCCAACCATCCTCTTCATCTATAGTTTTTTATGCCCCTGTAGGTTTATAAATCCCACATTTGTGTTTGATGTACTCTCTGAATAGTAGTGTATATCATTCTCTATTCAATAACAGTAATTTCTATCAATACTGTTTCCTGACCCTCCCACTATAGCCAAGATCCCCAAATCCTATTGTCACTACTCTGAATAAATTTTGGATCAACAGGATGTATAATACTAACACAGCCTCATAGGTGGTTACCACATTTCAAAGGAACATACTGGATCCCACTTCTACCCTAAAAATGGAAGCCGTACACTCTGGCATGCACCTACCATATTACACAGAGTCATAACCCAGAAGACTGGAATATACATATTCACAGTTGTAAAAACCTGAACTCTCACATATATTGCCTACTCAAAACAATGCCTATTTTAGTGTACCATTTTACTCTGAAAAGCCCAGATGCAAAGATATAATTCAGTAGGTACGATTGTTGGCAATTTTAATCAAAATACTGTCAATTAACAATCAGTTACAATTATGACATCCAGGGATGTGATGCAGTGTATTCTGGTGCATAAGCTATTCACCAGACAACATGGTGTCACAACCTAGAAGACCACAATTTAATATTCAGTGTCCTACGAACTGTAAATCTCATACAGCTGATAACATACACAAATCCACAATTTCCTGGCACAGCAGAAAGTGTTCATAATGTACACTTATTAAAGAGAAACTTTAACACAATGAAAATTTTCTGTGGCACTGTAATACTGAATCAATATTTCAACTTCTCAAAGCCAATTAGAATTACAGACCATACATCAACATTAATTTTTAAATGACCTCATTCCCTGCTATGAAAAGAAAATTTTTAACTATCAATTTCATTTACTAAATTTCTTTACTCACAATTTCCTGTCTGCATCCACTGCAACCTAAAGGTCAATAACAACAGATGTTGTGACTTTTAACCCTAAAGTAGATGTAACTTTGTATATTAAAATCTAGTGATGACACCATTTACCTTTGGAAGAAACATTTTAAATGCTGGGAGACATGAGAAAATAATAAAAGGAATCCACCCCATGGTTCTATGGATGCTGTAACACAGTCAAAAACATCCCACACAAAGTAAGGCAAGCAACCAAATGAGGTTGACAGTCACAAAACTGTTATCTCACATTCTTGACAACTTTAAATGGCATCTTGCCTGTCCTTGTGGCTACATTTAAGGACAGTAAGTTTCTGCTATTTCAGATCATTTACAGAAAAAGTCTGACCTTTAGGGTATAGTGATACATAAAATGAATTATTTGATGGAAGAGAGATTACAGAAGAGGATAAGGCTGTCACTTCTTAATAACAAGATTAAATGCAAGCATTAAATGCAAGCCTGATAAGTGCATGTGCTGCACTACTTTACTGAACATCATGAGATACATATCATATTTACCCAAATATAAGACAACAATCATACACAATTCCTCACCTGAAAAATAGAGGTTTGGAGTAGGTCAGCCACATTATAATTGTATGCAAAGTTAAAAAAGTTTGGCATAGGTATTTTCCTGAAAAAGGAGACTGTGAAAGGTGATATCTTATATTCTGGCAAATATGGTATTTCTCCATACCGGCTTAAGTATGAAAGAAACCAATATAGGTAGGAATGGCCTTCATTTTACCTACTAAGACATGATTCTAAATTCAGTTAGTGTGACTGGTAGGTTATAATAGTTTCAGTTTGGTCTAATATACATCTTTCAAGATATATTCCGCAAATTTAAATTTGGTTGGACCTGTAACATCCAAACCACAGTTTTACATAAAATGCATGAAATAATAATACACTCATTCAATTACATTTCAGAAAGATGGCCAGCTTGCTAGCCAAGAACCAAACTAGTACGAGGGGCGGCTGATAAGTAATGCACACAGTGAAATATCTAGAAAAAGAGACCATGTATTTAAACAAACAAAAGTAGGAAGTAAAGTAAAATATTTTAGCTACAAATTGACATACTTATTTTTCGACATAGTCGCCTTGTCGTTCAATACATTTTTCCCAACGTAAAACAAGTTTACACATGCCGTCAATGAAGAATTCAGGAGTTCTTTGTTTGATCCACGACGTCACAGCTTGCTTCACTTCATCATCTGAGGTGAAATGAGTCCCCTTGAGATCCCTCTTGAGGTGAGGAAAGAAATGGAAATCGCTTGGCGCCAAGTCAGGGCTGTAGGACGGATGGGAGAGAACCTCAAACTTCAGCGTCTCCAGAGCATCAATCGTTGCGCGAGCAGTGTGCGGTCTTGCATTGTCATGCAGCAACAAAATCGGCGATGTTGACCACCTAACTCGACACACCCTCCGCCGTAGGTTTTTTATTGTTTCAATGTACCGAGCTGAATTGACAGTATTCCCGGCTTCCAAAAATTCTGTCATGTAAACTCTTTGTGAGTCCCAAAAAACAGTCAAAGGAATCTTGCCAGCAGACCGCAATGTTTTGAATTTTTTTGGGCAAGGAGATGAAGTGTGCCTGTATTGCATACTCAGTCGTCTTTCTTCAGGGTCAAAATGATGAATCCATGACTCATCCCCAGTAACAATATTCAAAAGAAATTGATCTCCCTCTTCGCGATAGCGCTTCAAAAGTTCTTCACAAATTTCAACACGTTTTTGTTTCTTTTCCGGCGTCAACATGCATGGCACCCATCGAGAACAGACTTTTGCATAGCCAAGTAAACCAATGATATAACCCACTCTTTCTTTAGACATTCCTAGCCTACCTGCTATCTGCTTCTGGGTGATACGGTGGTCATGATTGATCAGTTCATCAACCTGTTTTTGATGCTTGTCATCTGTCACAGAAACCGGCCTTCCACTGCAAGGTTGGTCAACAATATTGGCACGACCTGGTTCACATTCACGAAAGTTAATGGCCCAACGATTTACTGTAGTTCTGTTAACAGTGTTTTCACCATACACAGCCTGTAAACGGCAATGAATTTCAGCTGGCGTTACGTTTTCAGCACTTAAAAATTCGGTCACCGCAGGTTGCTTCAATCTCGTTGACTCCATGTTAACATGCACTGTTTTAGAACCGGTGTAGAGAAAGGAATGAAACTTTGCACCGCTGTGCAGGAGGGTTGTGGCTATAAGGAAACACTGCGCGCGCATCGCTACTTTGCTCCGTTGGCAAAATATTTCACTGTGTGCATTAATTATCAGCCGATCATCGTATAAAACAAGGGTCTATTTGTTTATTGCTTCACCATTCACAGAGACCTATAGAAAACCCTAAATTTAAATCTACTTTCCGTTCAATATTTGAGGTGATGCTTGTTAAAAATGGAATGGTCCAATCGAAATTAAGTCCTCACGGTTCAGAGATACAAACAACATTTACCAGAAACTCAAAAATACATTTGGAGGTCACACAAGTCATCCCTGTGCTTAATTAACATTTTAATGACCTGCAATCACATATGCAAATGCATATAGGAAATTACCCCTAGAAATTCATCTTATATCTTTTGCCGACAAGGAAATTTACTGTATTTTTAAGATGTGGTGCATAATTTTTGTTTCATTTTCCATGCAATGCTATTTATTTCAGAAGTTTAGCTTTTTCTGTCCAATAATACTTATGTTTTTCATTAACCATGTGCCAACAATGAAACACCCACCCCAGTAAGACAAAGATTATGCTTCAAGCCATGGAGGCATAAGCAGGGAGGGGGTCAAGATATAGTTCAACACATTCTTAACCCTCAGCTCAAGTTGGGCATGACAGGTGAGCTTCGCATCTTCGCCGCTTTACTCCCTGGAAAGAAGCTCTTGGTCCTGAGTGGACAGCCGATTGGGTGAGGTCTAGAGCTTTGAAAATAAGAAAATCTCTTAACCCTACTGGGAATTGAACCATGATTCCTCTGTTGTCCAGCCTGCAGCCCAGTCTCTATACTGACCATACTTTCCCAACTCTATTTCAACATACATTTATCATTCATTTATCCCGTCATATCCACTCACAAATAATGACTTCTCAATAATTACACATTGTAGATACTTGCAGTTCATGCATAATTAGCATACATTTAGGGTGTGTTACAGAACAAGTTCCCATGGTGTACAGATCAAACAACTCACAATGTTCAATGTGGCCACCTTCAGCTTGGATATGTATTACGATCTGCTTTATTACTGAATATCTACGCCAAACAAAACCCTTCACAAACATTTAGGCATTTGCAACAACCGCATCCTTTAAATGTCTGTTCATACTCCATGATTTTCATGTGGCCCACTGATGGAAATCTAGTGAGAAGTGATGAAGGGTCATGGTGGTTAAGGTTGACTCCAGTGACAATCCATCCAACTGGATACTGATGGCTAACACTTCTACACTGACTGAAATATGGAAGTTACCCATCATACTGTAGGTAAACATGAGACAGAGTTATAACAGAATATCTTCTGTAAGGTGGAAAAATTCAGTCTACAAACATTTTACATGTCACCTGTAAGACTGTCCTCAAAGGTAAATGGTCCAATCAGCTAATTACAAAGGACATCACATCACACATTAACCAACAAAGCACAGTGATTAGCATATGTACCACCTGCTTTAACCTTCAAGGGCTCTGTATTTTTCCCACACGTATTGACATGTGTACTTCCCAAAGCAGCATGAAACACGCGTTCTTTGTAATGGCAACCAAGTGTTTTCTGAATGACAGGAACTCAGTTTTTAGACACATTCGCAAAATTGTGAAAATCAATTATTAGCTTCATCGTGTCTGCCTACCCATCCATTAGCATGGAACAACTCACCTCACACGAGACAGATTTTCATAAAATTTAGTATTTTTTGAAAAACTGTCAATTAAATTTAGTTTCATTAAAATCTGACAAGAATAACAGAAAATTTACATAATGACGTACGTAAATTTATGATAATACCTCACTCACTTCTTCATAGCATTAGAAATGTTGCAGACAAAAGTAGTAGGGAAAATCACAACACAAATGTTATGTTCAAAAATATTTTTCCAAAAATCATGCCATTTGTGAGATAATAAAGAAAAATATGGTACAGCCAGAATGGCCACAGATGACAATATAATACAGCACATGCGCATTGCATGCTAGATAACTATCTGTCTAGTATTCAGTCCTTAGGCCGGTTTTAGCAGGAACCAGAGCCCAGTCAGCGACCGGTATGGCTCTGGCACACTGCATCCTGGGCAAGTTCTTAAAGGTAGGTTGCCATTTCTTTCCCCCGCCTTTAGACGTTCCCCCCTTCTCCGCTAGGTGCCTTCACGTCCAACAACGCGAGAGACCTCCAGCAGCGGAAGGTGGAACTCTTCGTGGGCGAGAAATGTTCTGACAAATTTCGCCTAGAACCCGACTTCCATGTAATTCTAAGGATCTTTTAGATGCCGCAAATCTGTGACATGGGACAGAAGGCTTTACTTCCCCTCCAAAGGAAGGCGTGCTGAGGATTTTTTCGGCCTTAAAAATCCGACAACTTCGGCCGGGTTTGAACCTGCGAACTTGGGTACCAAAGGCCAGCAGACTACCTCTAGACCACCAAAGCTAGCTAAAGACAAACTCAGAATCTGTAATACTAATTGTTTTTTCATGGCAACAATGGTTATGCGAAAATGCCTCAGCATTACATTTACACGTACATTCCCCATCTAATTAGTGTTTATTATTATACCAACATATGCACAAATAAGTAGTGTAAATTGATATTAAAATCACTCTGACATGTTTTGGTGTTAATACACCATCTTCAGGGAGTTTACAAGTTGTGTCAGCTAAAGTTGTAAATCATTAAATTATTAAAATGCTAAACTACGTGGCTGCATATGTAATTCCTGGTGTGTGTGTGTGTGTGTGTGTGTGTGTGTGTGTGTGTGTGCGCGCGCGCGCGCGCGCGCGCGTGTGCGTGCACGCGCTAGTCAGGAGTAAATAGGAAAAGAAAATTGACAGTGCAAGAATTAGAAGAAGCACTGGGGATTCCACGGACTATTGTTTCAGAGATTTTGACAGAAGATCTTGGCAAGAAACATGTGGTGGCAAAATCTGTTCAGCGGTTCCTCTCACAACAGCAAAAGGAATCTCGTGTTGAAGTTGACCAGAACTTGCTTGAAACTGCTAACAAAGATCCAGATTTCCTCAAAAGGTCATAACCAGAGATGAGTCATGGGCCTATGGCTATGACCCTGAAACAATAGCCCAGTATTCCCTATGGAAGTCGCCTGAGTCTCCACGTCCAAAGAAGGCGCAGCCAAGGCTAAGCAATGTCAAGGTCATGTTGACTTTTTTTTTTAATCATGAAAATGCTGTCCAACACTTGTACGCTCCTCCAGGCCAGACAATAACTGAGGAATACTACACTGAAATCCTTCGCTGGCTGAGGGATGGAGTAAGAAGAAAACGGCCAGAGTTGTGGGCAAATGGTGACTGGCACCTTCATCACGACAATGCACCTACCAATTTGACAGCTCCTCTGCAGGCTTTTTTGGCAAAACATCGCATCACCCAGGTGTGTCAGCCCCCCTACAACCCAGGTTTGGCTCCCTGCAACTTCTGGCTTTTCCCACAGCTAAAATTGACATTGAAAGGGAGGAGATTTGTGAATGCGATGATCACGTGATACACAAGCTCAGTCAATGGCAACACACTGCCGACTGACTGGCCCCACAGGAGAGTGACTGTTCACGGATGCAAGGTAAGGTCTCCTTTGACTGGCTGCCAAGTTAAATCAAGGCCACGCAACCAGTTCTCAAGATATTCAAAAAAGGTGGATCCTTTCTGGACACACCTCGTATACATGTGAGAACAAAATGATGAAATAAAAGTTCAAATTTTCCTTTTCTTGTTACATACTAAAATATTTTAACTTATGACTGCTCACTTAAAAAATAAACAAATTAATAAAGCTGTTGATTAGTCAAGCACAACACACTGGCATGCTGGATATTACCAAATTTTGTCAGACAGATCTGAAGTGTTTACATGTTTCATCATGGGCAATATTTATTTATAATATTTATGTGCTGTTTATTTTATACCCTCTTCAAAATTTCAAAAATTATTTTTGAACGTTGTACACCACACGATGATAATGCCTTGATTTTGGCTTGGTCTCAATGCTTAGAATTTTAGAAATAAATTATACAACAAAATACGGGTTTCATTCCACTGTCAGTTAACATGGTTCTGAAGCAAAATATTCATGAATACCTCTAATTTGAATAACATTTTTACAACCTTCTTAAGAAGAGAAATAACAGAAATTTTCCTTCCTAGCAGATGCAATGCCTTTTGAAATCTGCAGTATTCTTTACGTATACCCTCATTCTGATTCACTGCAATGCCTATAACACTCCTGTCCTAATTAAAATAGTTCATTCTTGTACCAGCTGTAAGATATGCAAGATAAAAAGTTTCCACAGCACTGATGCTAAAGATTCATGTCTTCTGGGTTGCTGTGCCGAGTAGCAAGGTTATTGATTCCTGGCATTTTGATGGAATATAAAGCCTTCATCTCCAAGGGTTGAGGGGCCCGAAAATATCTTCTAGGAGGCTTTGAACCTTGAAGATGAAGGCAATACAATGCTTTAAATGCCTGAAATCAGTAACCCTGCTACAGCATAACCCAGAGCACCTGGATCCGCAAATGAGTGTTTTATGGTGGGATTTACAAGGGGTATGTCATTTCCACTATTTTACAACACAGAACTTTTTTACCCTCATGTTACCTAACAACTTACAAAAATTCAATACTACTCTGTAAAGTATAGTTATCCCTCACATTTTACAGCTTTCCAAATTGTGGTTTGGCAAATTTATGCAGATGCCTCATAGGATAAAAAGCAAAAAAGTTCCCTGACCTCCTAGAACAGTCTATAAAGTTCTAGAAGCTTTGTGTGAAATGGCATGGCTGTTTTCTGCAAAGAGAAAAACTCCAACCAGCAAGACTGAACCAGTCACAAAACAATATTAAGAGTGTGTAAAAAAAAACTAAATAATTTTCATTTTCATTATTTTGTGGTTAAATGACTAAAATATATTTGGGGATAAAAAAAAATTTTACTGTATATAATTATAAAGAAAAACAATCAACAAATACTGAAACATTGTTTGGGCAGTCAATTGTTCAAGGATTTTTGCTTTCTGCTAGAGATCTTGGAACCTAAACCCATAAAAAGTGAGACAACTGTATGATGTTGGATACAAAAGTAAACAAACAATGCACCAGATGGTTAGGTTGAGTCATGTTGTGACCTATGGACATCATGATGGGGACCATAACTCTTCCAGTCGTTCCAGTTCATGCCTGACTGCAGTAGAGTTATGTTGTATCTCCTTGTCTGGCATGATCTGTAGTGGTTTTGTCCAGAGCAAAATTAACTTTTATTTTTGCCAATTTCAGAAAAGGCTGCAAGTGTTAAGCACTTCAAAGAAATGTACATTTCAAAATAGTGTTGTAATACCTTGAATGGCAGTCACATTGTGAGTTCCAAGGAAACATATGACCAGGGGCAAACTAGATCACAAAGGTTTCTAGTACTCAAAAAGGACAAAAATCTGTGATAAACATACACGCTGGCTGCAAATTTGCTTGAAAGTTTTGGAAATGAAGCAGTCATTTTATAGGGCTCAGAATACAGCATCAACAAGACCTTGGAAGTTCTACAATTCAGCAGACACAACTTGTTTCCTCCTTGAACAATACAACAAAGCCAACAAAAATTACCACTTTCTGTTAAAAAGATGTCGCAGGTAAAGTACCCAAAGGAACAATTCAAGAATGTTAGAAGAGCCACAAAAACAAAAGTATTTAAATTAAAAGCAGCAACAGTTCAGGTAAGGGCAAAATTACAGCAAAACTGACAGAAAAATTTCACACACACACACACACACACAAAGAATAAGGTCAAATTTTGACACTTCATGCAAAGAGATCCTAAATTAGGAAAACCCAAAGTTCCAAGCCTCAAACTATGTGGTTCAGACTGCCAAGGAATTTGTGGCTATGAAAAGAACATTTAAGCCAAATAAAAAATCAAGCAAGTGTTACCACCAGGAACAGATTAAATGGTCAGGTGATTTTGTTTTTGATGAAATTTTCATGATTATTCCAGGAACAAAATACATTGCTCAAGGTAAACGACAGTGTGTAACTCAACAGAAGCCTACTTAACCCTTCAGCACTGAACATTACCAACTGGTAATGTGCAGTGTAATGCTCAACTTGCCGAATGTCATCTTGTAGCAATGGCCAATCTCAGCTGTTCTTATGTAGCCCTTACTTAAATTCCTGTCTTTGGATGCTACACTGGGCACTGGGCTTTTAATTCTGGCACCATATGTATCAGTTATAAAGTACAGAAACCGGAGAATATGTTACACTTTTCAAAGTATGCAGTCATTGCCAAAAAACCATGTTGGCTTGAGTGAGTGGTATGCATACATCACGCCATGAAACATAACTCAAGGCAGATAATTGCATAATTTGATTGAAAATTAACACAGTTAAAGCTTATGACAAGTGTTTGTCCTAAGTTCTTTGTAATGTACAAAGTGCAATGGTCTACAAAGAACAATGGGATGTGTACAGAGACAAAGCACATAATTTAAAATACTCAATGTAGTATGGGGGAAAAAAAGCACAACATACAACTTTATTTATAGGAAATTCAATATCTGACCAAATTTATTATTTCTTTATGGTGTTAACCCACTGTAAAAAATGAGAAAAAATTTTGTGAACAACAGATATCATGAAGAATATACCAATATGGATGTCAAGCAACACAACATGGCTAGCATGCATGTGACAGGACTGAAACAACAATTATGACGCTAGCAAGCATGGCAAGTGTGCAAAATCATTACTAGGGGCAGACCAAAACACCACAACACCTGTGCAGCATGTGAGTTGTTGCAAAGATTTCCATAGGTCACCTCTGTGTATTTTACCAATGAACACCACACCAAAAAAATTATGTTTCAAGGGAGGTTCCAGGAAAGTACAAACTGCTCCAGTTGCTAATAAAATTCATTGTCATTCTTGCATCAGAAAACCAAGGTCAAACCAAAACGTTTTCAGAAAAATCAACACCACATGTACAGTACATCTGCACTATGAAGAGTAACATGCACCAGGTACTACAGGATCTGTAACTTTTAAATCTGACACACAGACTAATGGCTTATATGTGAGATACAAATGAATTACAATAAAATTCAACACCATATCATTCCTTTGGAGCCACTACATCTTTTGTGAATCTGTCACTACCCAATATTTTGTGGGTTTCAGTTTGAATACAGCTTACTAAAGTGGGTCTAGAAACTGCAACAGATGGCACATCCATAGCAATGAAAAGGAACCCTGTTGCACCACTAAAAACCCAGAAACCAGGCACTGCTGACTAAAAGTAGCTACACTTACTTAAATGAGAAACTACCTTCAGTCTTTTAACGAATAAGTATGCCTGCCAGCTTTCTTTTGCCTTTAGTATTAATGGTGTATTACCTAACCTACATAGCTAAATGTACTCTTCAATCCAAGTAGACAATAGCAGCAGTTATAAGAATGTCCACTAATATACTTGAAGAATCATAAAACATTTCTGGCTAACTTAATTAAAAATGTGTTAGGTGTTTCATAAATTAAGGTTACAGGTTAAGGTCAAATGATTGTGTCCTGAAATAAAATGAACACATACTAAACGAAAGCCCCTCTTAAGAGCATTCAAATGGTATAACAATTAGTTACCACCATTATGACCAGAGATGTGCACATGTTAGTGAATAAAAGGCAGGAAAATTTAAAGAAAACACCAATTTCAAAACAAAGTAACTGTAAAACTGAAACCTCAATAGAAATTTCATCATCACTTATTCATCATTGTCTGTGGGTTTACAAGGGCTTACTGAAATCCAATGTCATGTCACCTGCCACCAACTGATGGGCATGGTAAAGGTCATTTACACAGGATGGCAACATAAAACAACACAGAGAGGCAGTGTACAGTAAATATACAGAATGTCCTAAAAGTCATTTTACTGAGGTTATGCTCACATTCCAGAAAAACACTATTTTATTTATAACCAACCAACTCCAAAGAGTGCAATGAGTGCTTTTGCCAATGACACAAGTGACAGAAACAAGAGCTGGTGTAACCCCAGTATTATCACCTGTTGCAAATAAAAAAAAAATTAACACAAGTGAAAGTAATAAGAGTTAAGCACTCCACTATCTCAGTAAAACAATCTTTATGACACCCAGTATGTGTGTAATAAAAGGAACAAAAATATAATACCTTCAATGCATCCATTTTCAGCAAATAAGAAATCAATTTCATCAACTGTAAAGACACTTGCACCACGTGACTGATCCATACACAGGACTATTACAAGTACCAGCAATATTGGCTTTATATGTAACTGGTCCCTCCCTGGTAGGAAAATCAAAATAAAATGTACAGTGTAATACAACATACTTCAGTGCCTTACTTAAATTTTAATGTAACAAAAAAAGAAAGCGAAAAAAATGAAGATAATTCAAAGCTCTGGGACGTTACACTGTGCCAACAAGGAAAGAGTTACTGATGTTTTGAGGGAGTGTAGTACCTCTGAAAGTTTACTAACTACCTACTGGGTGGCATGGCAGCAAGAAAATCTTGGGCTGCTTGACCCTAAACATGAAGGTACTACACTCTTCTGAAATATCTGCAATTATTTACCATTCCTCATGGCATAACATCTCAGAGTACTTGAATCTTCAGCACTCCTGTGATAATCTCCAAACTCACATGGAAAATCAAATTTACTGCAGATTCCAAACTTTCAGTCAACATGGGCAAAATCAGTGTTGGCCATGTCAACCATGCACTCACGGGAGGGGGGAGAAAAAAATTGAGGAAGGAGAAAAAGAAGCAGCAAACCATACTTCCTTACTGCTGATGCTAAGTTCTAGGGCCGAGAAACATAAACTGGAATAGTTATGCCTTGACCATTTATCTCTGAACCATAACTTTACCATCCTGCAAAATCATAGGATACTGCATACTGCATTATATACCAAATCCTATGATTCACTGATCCCGTTCTGGTCTGTTTAGTGGGCAACCACAGCCACTATACATGGGTGGTCTGAAAAGTTCTCTGCCTCGACCACAGATGGCAACAATATCGGCAAGATTTTTTTTTTCTAAGTTGGTACATGTCATAAACATCCATGTGAAACTGCAAGACATTCTATCAGGTAGTTTGTTTTATACAGCTGTCTGAAGCAGGAGTGTTGTCTGTATCCCTTAAAATGGATAAAACTGAGTATCGTGCGGTTATAAAATTCTTTGTAAAAGAAGGTCTAACGCCAAATGAAATTCATAAAAGTTTATGGGGACTCTTCTCCTTCGTTTTTTCAACAATTAAGAAACGGGCTGCTGAGTTTAAACATGGCCGTACGAGTCTTGAAGATGATCCACGTGAAGGACGCCCAAAAAGTGAAACAACACCAGAAATCATTGAACGAGTGCACGATATGGTATTGGATGACCGGCTGATGAAAGTGCGTAAAATTGCTGAGACTATATGCATTTCTAAAGAACATGTAGGATATATTTTGCATGAAGAATTGGATATGATAAAGCTTTGCACAAGATGGGTGCTGCGCTTGATCACAGCAGATCAAAAACGCACTCGCATAAAAATCTCTGAACAGTGCTTGGAGCATTTTAACAAAAATTAAACTGATTTTGTGCGTCGATTTATTACTATGGATGAGACTTGGATTCACCATTACACACCAGAATCCAAACAGCAGTCAAAACAGCAGACAGAAGCCGGTTGTTCAGCCCCAAAGAAGACAAGGTCGGTTCCATCAGCAGGAAAAGTCATGGCATCGGTGTTTTGGAATGCTGAAGGCACTTTGTTTATTGATTATCTTGAAAAGGGTAAAACAATAACTGGGGAACATTATTCCAATCTTTTAACCAGATTAGATGAAAAAATTCATGAGAAAAGACCCTGTTTGCAAAAGAAAAAAATCATCTTTCATCAGGACAATGCACCCGCCCACAAAAGTCTTTTAGCAACGAGAAAATTAGGGATCTGCACTATGAATTGTTGGAACGTCCACCCCATTCCCCAGATTTGGCTCCCTATGACTTCTATCTCTTCCCAAAATTCAAACTCTTCCTCGCTGGTCAGCGTTTTTCTTTGAATCAAGAGGCAATTGCAGCTGTAGAGGGGTATTATGCAGACCTTAAGAAGAACCACTACAGGGACCGGATAATGGCGCTGGAGCATCACTAGAATAAATGTATTAGTCTTAAGGGAGATTACGTTGAAAAATAAAAATAATTTTTTCATTGTTAGGCCGAGAACTTTTCAGAGCACCCTCGTATAGCACAAAAGAGGCATAATGGTTGGCAACTGTTTAATGCATAAAACAATGATTATGACTGTTAATAATAGAACATTTGGCAATGGTAATATACATTCATAGGACTGTCACATTAAATAAGTTATTTCAGTACTTCAGTACAGCTTAATATAACAAGGTAGGAAATGAACATACAGTATATAAATTATAGTCCATTGACTGACTTGCTTTCTTATTCTGAAAACACCAAGATTTGTAAAAGGTGTATCCAGCATAAAATGTGCATTTAATTTCTCACTCTGTTAATTAGCCAGTTACAAAAAAAGCTACATTTCAGACACACAGAACTGCATGTTAGGAATGTGAAATGTTTGCTACTAATACTATCTAATTTTGGCATGAATGGAAATACATTTCATGAAATCCATTCAGTGGTTCTGAAGCTCCAACATACAGCAAACTTACACATTGCTACACAGTTTATTGTGAATGCACCAATAAAAATGGGGGACAGAGGACCTGAAGATGGACACAGTAAGTTTCTCTAACAAATGTTACTACCTGTCAGACTATAGGGAAATCACACCCCTGTTAAAAGACTTGACAGTTTTTTGACAAAACATTCTTTTTACTGGATAAGTTGATAGTTCCAACATGGCTGATTCCCCATCCAACTAACATCACCAGCATATGATGCAACTCAATGATCACATGACCATCACCTGGTGCAGCTACACTTGGCATCACATGCAGAGACATAAACTTGCTGCATGCACATTTCTTCCTGCACCTACATAGTTTTCTGTTCTCCAGTGGTGATGCCAAACCATGGTAACTGGTGTGTGTTGTGCACCAGTGTTGCTCAATTAAAGCCAACAGTGCATTTTCGTTCCTTCCTCCACTAACAACCATCCAGTGGAATTTATTTAACTGTTATGCCATTTGTGGCATCATTGCCATTGTGTCCTTGCCTCAGGAGGCCCTTCTGTAAGTTCAAGAATTCAGCCTTGATGCTAGCATTCTGTTCAGTTGTGGAAGTGCAGTCCACTGCACTTTTTATGTATCAAGTGTAAACTATAAGCTGTTGCACATTAACTATAAGGCATGCCCAAGTGAAAGTAGGACTGATAAATTTATGCAAAGGTTTATTTAGTTTAAATGCACGTATATATTATAAATTGAAGAGTGGTACATAGACAATATCTGTGTAACTGTCTACACATAATCTCCTTGTTGGTTGAAACAAGTGTCCCATTGGTCCACGAGACGATGGATAACGTCAGCAAAGAAAGTCTTGGGTTGCTTGTGCTTGACCTGGTCGTGGCATGTCCGCTGTACTCACATGTCCGTGACGAAAATCACTACACCATCAGAAAACTGCAGTACGTGACATACACTCAGTCCCATACCCATTCTTCATTCGACTGTAAATGTCGGTTCCACTAACACCTTCTGCTGACAAAAATTGGCTTACTGCACGCTGAGCCTGTTTGGAGGAATCCATGGCACGATCGTTAACTGTTATCTCGCTTCTGCTTCAGTCAACAACACACTGCCGCTATTGAGTGTATACCAAATTTCTCCTGGCATACACTGCCATCTACCGGGGAAATCGCAAAGTTCTACCGCTGGGAATAACGGCGCTCCAACCTCAGTCCCACTTTCACTTGGGCACGCCTTATATATTTTTGTTCATAAGTCATACCACTAACACATGACACAATCAATGAATACCAAAGGAACAACAGGAGTATCAATTTTCAAATTAATAAATCATTTGAACCAGCGAATTATAAAAATTTGGACTGAGAATTTTACAGAAGATAAAATTTTCCAGAAGGTTTATGTGTCAAAAGGATATCACACGGGTGACTGCATACTGTTAGTGTTCCAACATCCAAGAAGTCAAAATTAATTACAATTTCTCAACTTTGCACCTTTTTCTTCATTTGATTCACACATGTATGAGTAGAGTATAAATTATCCGTTCCCCATCATACAAAAAATTCTGGCAGCCATATCCTAATATAAGACAGCATACCAGCTGAACTGTATAAAATATTTTCATGTGGTGGCAGTTCAGTTTCAATTGTTGGTACGAAGTAACATCACAAAGATATAGTTTAGCTCAACCCAGACAGAGTCCTGCCAAGTCCACCATTCCACTGTTCAGAACTGACTCATAAAATGTGATGCACGTAACGCAATGTTTTGAAACTCTGGGAGTGGACATTAAGTGCAACAGCTGTAACCATCAGACACATTCTTTAATAAAAAACACTTTACACATTCTCTGCACAACATGCACAAAACAAAATCATAATGGGGAGGCCATATCTGACCATGTTTCACTCCTGACACTATTATACACATTTGAAGAAACTTGGCACTTGGGGATGATGGTGGGGAGGGGAGCCTACACTAAAAGTTGTCAGGTTGGTCGAATGCGGTGCCCACTTTACATGGAGAAAAAATAAGGTATCTTCAATTGCCTGTATTTTAAGACATCTTGGAACTTATAAAGAAACATTTTTTCTTTAATATTCCAACTAACGCACACAATATATACACTTTAAAAAGCATTAAAATTCACATTAAAAACACTTAACACTTGCCCCTACATGTTTCAGTCTCTCTCTCTCTCTCTCTCTCTCTCTGACCATTCTCAGGGGGCTCATAGACTGTACTTTGCCAAGTTACTAAGTGGGATCTGTTGATATACGTTCGTTATAAAATTGTGCGGTTTGTGGCCGTATGTCATTTCATTCCGTCTGTGTGTGTGTCTGGTGTTCCTTAATGAGTGAAACCTTGTCATGGAATTACAACAAGGTTTCACTCGGTAAGGAACACCACACACACACACACACACACACACACACACACACACACAAATGGAATGAAATGACATATGGCCACAAACCGCACAATTTTATAACGAACGTATATCTACAGATCCCATCTTAGTAACTTGGTAAAGTACAGTCTACGAGCCCCCTGAGGATGGTATTAAAAAAAAAAGAAACATGTAGGGGCAAGCATTAAGTGTTTTTAATGTGAATTTTAGTACTTTTTAAAGTGTATATATTGTGTGCATTAGTTGGAATATTAAAGAAAGAATGAAAGCAACATGCATGGTGCAAGAGTGAAAAAAAAAATGATACAGAAACACTTCCACTGGTAGGCCATTATATCAACAGTAGTGAATATTCAGCTTCTAATATCTAATAATTACTAATCACAACAAAACTCTGATGGAATTTAATCAAGCACACAATGAAATATGCTCACTATACTCAAAACACTAGAAACAAGTCACATAAATGCCCATATGTACAGTACATGAGCTTGAATATACACAAACACTGTACTAGTGATTTTGAACAATTCAAAATAATACAGACATAACCAAAAAAAAATATATATATTTTCACTACAAACTGTTTGAGTAATGACACTGTGACTGACACAACATGTTTAAATGGTTAAAACAATTTCCAAGCATACAGAGTATGTTCTTCAGAGAAACACAAATTACATTACTTTAACAATCCAATAAACTAAAAGCCATCATGTCCTAAAGAAAATACACACCAATTCAAGCCCCATGATTTCAACCAGCTTGGTAAGAGAACAACTATAATATCAAAATGGTAAGCATAGTCAGGACAGGGTAGATGGTATAGATACTAATCCACAGGGCAGAAAACTCAAGGTTCAATTACTGGTAACAGGAGAGCTTTTACCTTCTCCAAAATGTCCTGACTGGCTATGGGGCCTACCCTTTCTCCTATTCAACAGACATTGGGGTTCATCTGTTGATAGCATTTAAAAAGAAACCAAGCACCTACAACATACCTCTGACAAAAATGGGTACTGCAACCAGGAAATCAAGCAGATCTTGTATGCACAGAATACAACTTGGACACTGAGAGAAACCTGCTGGTGCAACCTTGTTACCATACCAGTATTCTACCTCTCACAAAGCCTGCAGGTTGCTTGCCTAGCATAAAATCAAGACTATTCATATTATAGTGAAGAAAACAACACACTCAGGTCAACCAAGGAGAGATTACACCTCAAGACCACCAAGACCACCAGCATGTACTGCATCCCATCCAAATGGGCTAGGGTTCATGTGGTGCAGCCAGGCAGGACCAGAGACCAGACGCAAGAAACATATGAGGCACATACATCTTGGGCAATCAAAAATGACTGTTGTGGCATAAAATACTGAAGAGGGCAAAAGGGTACCATGACTTCTTGGTAATGGAGGCAACAAAAATACCACTGGTTGCATCCCATAACTAATTTACTCAGACAGACTAGTGAGGCATCCAATAAGCATCAAGGCCAGGCATAGCAATTTTGATAAAAATAAATAAATCCAGTGGCGCTACAGCCCTACAGGGCTTTGGCCGACAGAGCGGCCGCCGCCGGTCAGCGAAGCTAGTGCCAACTTTTGCGGATAGAGGGGTGTCGCGTGGTCAGCGCAACGGTTCCCCACGGCCGTTAATCTCTGTTTATCGAACCTGGATCGCTACTTATTTTTATTCAAGTAGCTCCTCAATTGACCTCACGAGGCTCATGAGGCTGAGTGCACCCCGTTCCAG
>Ga0268261_10000911_pt1 | contig 19691 bp, 18 predicted proteins | sample TergutNc150P1_FD_190353 | JGI IMG/M metagenome (GOLD analysis project Ga0268261, IMG submission 190353) | Nasutitermes corniger P1 segment gut microbial community from laboratory colony in Florida, USA - Nc150 P1 (SPAdes) (version 2) | ecosystem: Host-associated > Arthropoda: Insects >...
TATATATATATATATATATATGTGACATTAGTAGCCTAAGGGTTAATGATTTAACCCTTATCCTGCTAACGTGGAGAAAATGGTGAGCTAATAATGCCAGCAAATAGCAGATGGGATTTAATTCAGGATTTAAAGGGTTAAGACAGAAACACAAAATGGAGTCTGAAAGAGGTGTTCATGGGGAGGTCCTACATTTTGCTTCAAATTATTAACAGAAAAACGAAGGGAATATAATTTGGAAACACGCTTGTTTTTACAGATTATGAAAAAGCATATGATAGTAGGCAAAGACAGATTTTATTTGACATTTTAAAATCTAGAAATATTCCAGATATATTACACTGGTCAACAAAGATTTTGTCCCGTGAGGAAAAATGTCTGTTTCTGACGTATTTTTGGACGCTGAATTCAAATATGTTTCCAGAATTTCCCTTATCATCCACACTTTTCGCGTTGCATCAGACTATTTGAAAGCACGAGCCTACATACGTGAGTTACTGGGGGGCCTGTAGGGAGTATTCTGGACACGCTGAAGCAAGCAGTCACGTGTCATACACGTGTGACTAACTGTCCTCTGCCGGTTGCTGGTCAGAGCTCAGTGTTTTATTGTCTCAGAAGTACATAGTGTTTGTTCCACCATTAGCATGCCAAGAAAGTGCGTAAATTCATCGGATACATTCTGCTACATCTGCGGTGAGGTGATATTCAAATCTTGAAGAAGGTCTTTCACATCCCTGATTAGGAAATGCTATGAGCATTATTTCGGCTGCACAGTGGGTGATCAGGAAAAGAGGTGGGCTCTCCATTTTTGTTGTGTGACATGCGCCAGGCTTCTCGCGGCATGGGCAAAGGTTTCATGCTGTATGCCTGTCGCCATTCCTATGGTTTGGAGACAGCCCATGGACCATGTTTCAGATTGCTACTTCTGCCTGACCAGTATCACTGGTGTAACAGCAAAGTCCAAACACACTGTTCAATATCCTAATTTACCATCTGCGATGAGGCCAGTACCTCACACTGCGGAGTTACCTGTGCCAAAGCCTCCAACAGACATGACGTCGAGTGACAGTGAGTCAAGTGATGAAGATGTAGGCCAAGCTAACAGCAATATGGATTGTGATCCAACATTTGCAGGAGCCTGTTCTTCCAGTGAACCACACTTGCTGACTCAAGGGGACCTGAATGATATCGCCCGCGATTTGAACCTGTCAAAGAAGCAGGCTGAAATTTTAGTCTCTAGGTTAAAAGGATGGAATCTTCTGCGCCAGGACACTAACGTGTGTTTATATTGTTTGCACCATGATGAATTCAAGGATTATTTCTCCATGGAAGATGGTGTCTTGCTTTGCAATGATGTTTGTTCCGTTATGGAAGTTCTTGGTCATGAATATAACCCACATCAGTAGCGCTTGTCCATTGATTCGTCAAAAGTGAGCTTAGAGGTGGTTTTACTCCACAATGGAAATAGATTCCCCTCCGTTCCGTTGGCTCATGCAGCCAACATGAAGGAAAGTTATGAAAGCATGACGCTACTGTTGGGAAAGATGAAGTATGACGAATTTAAGTATAAGTTATGTGGTGATCTCAAGGTTGTGGCACTGTTACTCGGAGTGCAACATGGGTAGTGTCCAGGTGAAATGTGATGGCACACGGTGATGCACGGTAGGGGAAGTGAAGGGGAAACTGGCGAATGGAGTGGGTAGCCAGCACCATTCACACTACCTCGGAACATGGTGTATCCAGCATTACTACTGCTGATGCGCACACCTCGGCTGCCAGTAGTCGACTGAACTGACGCCCCGCCGATTTAAACGGACTCGTCCGTTTCGCCGGAAGACGAAATCTGGTTTCTGCGCGTGTGCCATCACATTTCAAACGCAACCTACACAAAATACTGCTGTTTCCTGTGCGAGTGGGACAGCCGGGACAAGAAGAATCACTGTGCAAATAAACTGTGGCCTAAACGAACATCACTGACTCCAGGGGAGAAATATGTCGTCAATCCTACTCTTGTCCTTCCAGAGAAAATTTATCTGCCCCCTCTGCACATAAAGATGGACTTCATGAAAAACTCTGTGAAAGGTACGGATAAAAAAGGCCGTGGATTCGAATATATGAGGAATAAGTTCCCAAATGTCAGTGACGCAAAATCAAGAAGGGTATATTTATAGGTCTTCATCAGGGAAATGATGCAAGACAAACAGTTCGATGAAGATCTGAATGAGACTAAAAGAAATGCATGGTTGTCATTTAAGAGAATTTGCAAGGACTTCTAAGGAAATCGCCAAAGCAGCGAACTATCAGGATGTTGTGCAGGACCTGTTGACTTCGTACAAAGCTATGGGATGCAGTATGAGTCTGAAAACCCACTTTCCGGAGTCACACTTGAATTTCTCCCCAGAAAATCTTGGCGAAGTCAGTGACGAACACGGTGAAAGATTTCAACAAGACATTATGGCTATGGAAAGGCAGTACCAAGGCAAGTGGACTTCAAGTATGTTGGCAGAGTATTACTAGACACTGAAGAGGGATCTGCCTGACGCCAAATACCGGCGAAAATCATATGCCTCAACATTTTATAGGAAAATTTCTGCCTGTTTCATGGGCACATAAATTGCTATTTTGAACATTTAAATTCCTCTGTATTTTTGAAACCCTGCCTGATAGAAAAAAAATCTGTATATATATCTGAATTCGGCATAAAAAATACTGCTAAGTTCACCTACTGCAGTTCGTGGGACAGAAAAAAAGTTAAATTTTGTTGATCCGTGTTTTTAAAGGCAATAATGGACACACACACACACACACAAAACAAAATATTAATATAATTTGACTCCAAATTATCAAGAGTGTCCGAAATTAATAAAGGGGTATGCTAAGGTTGACCTCTCTCGCCTCTACTCTTTAATATTTACTTAGATGAAATTATAACTAAATGTAAGAAAGAAGACATCAAATAAATTCCACTTTCAAAAAATCAGCAACTGTTAAGACTGTTATTTGCTGACGACCAAGTTATAATATCCAACACAGAAGACAATTTGCAGAAAGCTGCATTTAAATTAAATAAAATCGTAACAGAACAAGGTTTAACTACATCTGTAGAGAAAATAAAACTGAAGGCATTTAAAGGACGAGAGCCAGTCAGACGTAAAATTTCAATACATAACAAAATTATAAAACAAATAAATTCCTTAAACTATTTAGGAAATTTGATATCTTTTGAAATAGTAGTAGAAGTTGATAAACTGAATAACTATTTGAAAATAACAGGTATTATAAACAATATGTCTGGACCACAGAAAACTTTAAATAAAACAAGAATAAAGTTATGCAATACAATAGCCCTTCGAGCTTTGTTATAAGGTAGCGAAAACTGGACCATTAAAGCAAGAGACGCGAGAAGAATAACAGCTGCAGAGATTAAATATATGTGAAAAACAGCAGGATACACTTGGACGGATTATAAAACAAACACAAAATGCAAAAGAACTAAATATAACCCCAGTTTAGGACAAAATACAGGAATACAGGAGAAATTGGTTGCAACATATATACAGAATGCCTCGTAATAAATTACCGACGATGATAAAAAAAACTAAAGGCCAAAAGGCAAAGAAACCAGGGGAGACCATAAACAGACTTCTGGTTGCGTGAGACCGGAACGGGTCAACAAGTGTCCCAGTTCCATGTTAGCTAGGTGATGACGATGATGGAGGTTAAAAATGCACAGTTTTCATTATGTGACGCTGCGTCAAGTAGGTGTAAGCGCTAAACTAGTCTAGGCCTGCCTGCTTTCACAAGCGTCGTTACATTTTCATAATTTCCACATCCCTAACTTTTATACGCAATCGACAGAAGCAATGTATTAAAATGCATATCCTTACTTACATTTGGTGTTATGAATTGTTAAATTATTTTTCAGTCTTACGCTTCTTCCAGTCTAGCTTGTTATGGCTGAGGCACTAATCTGTTCAGAGTTTAATATCACCAACTACGACAACAGACAAAGAGAGACAGCATGGCATGACATCACTTGCTATTCAGGAAAGCATGACTACTAAACTACGTATGTACCGAAAATGTAAAATCGTAACACAACGGCAACATTTGATGCAGTGCAAACCTAACAACATTTCAGTTTCACTCATACATACGTACATACGTACATACATACGTACATACATACATACATACATACACACACACACACACACACACACACGGTAACATGCCGAAATTTATGGGCATTTGGTTAAAATTGTCAGTTGTAACAATTGTCTTAAAGTCAGAAATGCGGGGAATACTGCCAGATGGAAGGTAAAAATAAAGTCTGTATAGCACATTCTAAATGACTCGTTTCCCATTTGTAATTCAACGCATGCAACGATGTGCATGTGTTTCCGCTTCGCCCATCGGCCCGACAACAACACTGTTTGAACTTCACTAGAAATAACTGTTAAAACTAACTTACTCCTACGTTAATTTTTAATGCCGGAATACAGAACCTAATTCAAAAATTTGTCAGCACACAAAGAAGCACTAATGCAAATTCAGAAACTCACCAAATGGGTCGTAATGCAATACGTAGTCGAATCAAAAGATCAAAGCTCTACCTCAGGCAGATCTCTGTCGTATTTTCACTATAAGAGAAAAAGTAAAATGGCCCTATATCACAAATCGGGACACAAATATGTCTATGTTTGTGTATGACATGCTCATATTGCACTTATAAAACATTAACGAATGACCTGAAGACGTGGTGATTTGTGTCGAGAAAATACTAAACGCATTTTGTCGATTGCGTTAGGCGAAAACTTATGTCTTCTTGTCTAAAATATTTTTATGGGTCCCACAATGCGTTGAGTTAAATATAGACGAATGGATAGAAAATAACATCTAGCCAAGAGGGGCACACTTCGTGTATATTTAAACGTATACATAAGATGTAACATTACTCTCTCAAGTAAAAGAAGCGTGCGAAGTTAATACAGCCTATTGTTCAAGTTACTTGACATGATTATCTTACCGTGACATGTGAAGAGAGAATTGAAAATGTTCGAAATCGAAAGAAAGTCGTTCTGAAACTTTTCTCCCACCGCACTTCACACCCTCCATGTCGTTGCAGCAGTCGCTCATGCACGTAGATGGCAACACTTCGCAGCACAGTCGATGTACCGGAGTGAAACGATCAATCGAAATTGCGGTAGTTGACGGTCAAGGAGAGACATCTCTGAGGCAGACGTAGTAACGAATGGCACGTTAGATGTCAATGCAAACGATCGCCAAACGAAAAAATCTGGATGTTATGAGACGCTAGTTTTTATTTTATTTAAAATGACTAACTTTACGCACTTTTGCCATCATCTCATGGATTAAAAAGTAATAAAATTAATACCACACTACGTTCTTCGGTAATAGAATCGGCCTTAGTCTTCAGGCCTCTTTGTAAAACAACATTACTACAAAATTAAATGCGTTCGTACTGAATACGTATGTGAGTCAGATTAGCGAACATATTATGTTACAAAGACAGTTTGAAAACTGTGTCAACTCAAATCTCACGCCGGATTTGATGAATGATGTACATCACACGTGCGACAGTAAAAGTGACCCGTGACAGTCATTCTGTATCTGTTTAATGACATTGGCATTGTCGTAGCTATTAAACCGTCTCTGGAACAAGTGTTCTATGATGACTGTAGTTTGTGTTAAAGGATATAAGTAATTCTGAAACATAGATCAGAGGTTCTGTAGTAACACCTACTAGATCGTGTGAGTGGGACCGTTTGACAAAAAGCTTGAAACATGTCCCAACCCTATCCCCGAAACGTTGTGCTGTATTAATGTTATTTCTTCCTATACATTAGACAGTAGCGAAAGTCCCTCAAGTTAATGGGTGTAGATGTGACATACCACCGTCAGAACATTATGGACAAGGTAACATTTCAATGTTTAGTCCGTGGAAACCGTACACGTTTTATTACCTCCTTGTTCCATCTTGCTAATGTTACTCGTTGCCAGTTGATACATTTTGCTACGGGATCGATGGTGTGCCGATTCGAATATTGAACGTAGTTGTAGGTTATCACGTGCTTAATCCATGGCAGGATAATTTAGGTATAGTGTCTATGAAAAATGGAATAATGACATCAAAATCCGAAATAAATCTGCAAAACTTCTATGTTTACAACTCGTCATTCGGCCAGAAAGAGGGAGAGGTAAGTGTGAATTGTGTGTGTGGTCGTTTAAACATCATATGGGTGACTGCTTTGTGCACCAAGTCATACAAAGAAAACTGACTATGATTCACTTGTATACCCTGATGGACAATTATATCTCAAATCCCATGAAATTCGAGACTACTGCATTTCACAATAGGTTAAATCCTGTTGTACAAATTATTTGTGAGCTGCTGCATTTAAATATTTACTAATGAATCATGTTTCATTAATCCATTGCTGTTTTTATACCTTTTAATATAATAAATATTTCAGCGCAGACAACAGCAGACACGCTATCAAAGGAAAGTATTTTAGAAACAAACCGGATGTTGTGCTGCGCACAGTGAAATAGTGTTTGAGTAGAAAGTAAACCGTATACTGTATCTCCAAAACGAGGTTGCCACTTACGAAATTTATTTATAAACCATATTAAATAGTGGACGGCATACCACACTATGTCCAAACGTAACTTGACATTAGTTTAAAAAGGGGGCAAGGTGTTAAGAATTCACATGTTAACATTATATAATGCACCTCACCGAATGAAAAAATGCTTCACCCCAATTCTGAAGCCTTCAGTCCTTTCACTTACAGACTGCAACAAGTTCAGTTCAGACCTGGTAAAGTATGGCTACTACCACTACTACTACTACTACTACTATGACAACCACCACCATCACCATCATAATTATCATCCTTTGCAAGGGTGGAGCGGTTCAAATACTTTGGAACAACTGTAACACATCAAAATTGCATTCACGCAAAAATTAAGAGCAGATTGAAGCCAGGGACTGCCTGCCATCATTCAGTGCAGAATCTTTGTTTTCCAGGTTGTTATAAAAAAAATATAAAGATAAAAATTTACAGAATTATAATTTTGCCTATTTTATATGGGTATGAAACTTGATCTCTCACATTGAGGGAGGAACATAGACTGCGGGTGTTTGAGAAAAGAGTAATGAGGAAGATATTTGGGCCTCACTAAATAGTATTCGGGCAACAAAATAAAGAAGAATGAGATTGGCTGGGCATATAGCACATATGGGGGAAGAGGAGACTTGCATACAGGTTTTGGCATGGAAACCCTGAGGGAAAAAGGCCACTTGGAAAACCTAGGTATAGCTATGAGGATAATATTCAAATGGATCTAATAGAAGTGGGTTGGGGGTGCATGGACTGGACTGGTCTGGTTCAATATAGGGACAGGTGGCAGGCTCTTGTAAATGCAGTCATGAATCTCCAAATTCCATAAAATGTGAGGAATGTGACTAGCTGAGGACCTTTTAGCTTCCCAAGAAGGACTCTGTTTCGTGGTGTTGGTTAACCCCACCACCATCACTGCAGCAACAGGAACAACCACAATTAATGCAGTGTACCAGTGGGATATATATTTTGGACCAGAGTGTAAAATGTTGCTTCTTATTGGTTATACAGGTAAGAATCATACTGCCATGAATGCTGAAGACACTGAATGGGTTAGCATAATGGTAATGCTATAAACTTGTATTCAGGAGCTGTCTGGTTCAAATCTTGGTCAGGACACTGTCTTTCCCAACTGAAACATTTTCATTAGTCCCTGTAGGCACTGACTGGGTTATTACCTTGATTATGCCATGACTGCAGCTTTCCAAACCCTTTTCAGTTTGTCATTGATTATTCACTCTATCATTGATGCTGTTTAGTTGTCCATTCTGACAGTATTGTTAAGTACCCTGTAAGAAAACACAGGTGATTAGTTTGTACAACTGATTCATTTTAACATTATTTATTTTAATTGTCTTTTACAGGAGGAGAAAAAGATCTTATTCTATTATCCACCAAAGACTGATTTTGATACACAGATGAAAAATGTTGGACTTAGTGAAGCTATTGTCAAATTCTCAGAGTAAGTGCTAGATACTGTATAATACATAAGACTGACATTATGCATATTGTAGCAGTCACAGCTATTGTTAGTTATGATTAGAAGCAGAAGACAGCAAGAATCTGCTTAGGAAGGTATGCTTGAGGTGATATTGCTCTGCTATTTAGTAGTGGTCATAGTTGGTGTTAGTTATGGACAGTAGCAGAAGGTTGCAATAGTAGTTGACATTAGAAGGTGTGCTTAATTCGGTATACCAAGGCCTTGTTTTGTGCCTCAGTTATGTTCCTGATAAAAGTGGGCATAAATAAAAAAATCATAAATAAAAAATGATATTCCATCAGAAATAAGCTGTTAGCATAATAGAATGAGCCAACCAAAGGATGTTAATATAGAGAGCACAAATTAAGAAATGGTGTCAACTAGCCAAGGATGTTAGAGCTGAAAGGTATAAAACAAAGCCTTGGTGTATTACAGTACCTACTCTTACCAAAAACAGTGAAATACTTCTACATACTGTCACTTGTTGACACAGAGTTATTCTATCAAGTTTAGTTTATTGATATAAATGTAGCCATGTTTCAAGAACTTTTCAATTTTGAAGTATGCAAATTCAGTAAAAGTGCAAATTGAAAATGTCTGTCAGGGGTTATAAGTATATGCATCAATCAAAGTGACATATTTGTAGTATGGCCAAATGTACTGTTGATAGCTGCAGTAGGCTTTATGCAAATTCTGCAGTATTAATGTATTTTGGCCAGAACCATTGTTATATACTTGAATAATGTAAATATACAGTTGGCCATTGACTTACATCGTAAACACATTCATGAAGGTGCGCATGTAATTCAAGATTTAGAGTAGTAGGAATTAGTTCAGTCTAACACACCATTTATTGTCTAATTAACTTATATACAGGCTACATGTTTCGGCTCGCTTGAGCCATCATCAGGCCTTTACCTGTACCTTAACGCAGATCCAATTTTTTTTTTTCTTTTCCTATTGGGATTCGAAGAGTTTTACAGTATTGAGGTGTATTGTTTACATGTACAGTTAAAATTAGGTTAAAACTATATACTGTGATCCATTAAAATAATGTGTTTACATCAAATCAAGATTTAGAAATGATATAGATTGAGGTAGCATATGCATGTCACACATTACTTTTTTTTAATTATATTAATATTTATTTCTATGCTAATTTTGAATCATTAACAACCTTAGTCACGTTCCATTTATGCACATGCCTGCCATCAAATCACTACTCAGGTTAAGCATGTATGAGGTACAATGTTTATATCTGACATGATCCCATAAAGTTAAATTAATTTTGCAGAAAAATATGTGTGCCATTTCCTTTCTCACTACGGCAAAAAAAAACCCCCCAAAGGAATCCAGTGTAGGACTGCAACTTGAAATGTAAGAAACCATACTGAGTCCAGTGCAGGACTGCACAGAAAAGTAAAAAAAAAAGTTGGACCAACTGGGCCATAATCGATAAGGGTTGTGCAATAAAATATGTGTAAGTTGTGATTTCTTTGCTGCATTGTTTTTAATAAAATTGTGTCAAGTTGTCTAATGCAGGTAATGACTGCATTGTATCCCCTTAATCGTGCTCCTGTGCACAGGGGAAAAGCTCACAGCCAAGGCAAGTCTGCCAAGATTTCCTCCTCTTATAAGTGACAGAACATAAGGTGGTTGTCCAGTTGTGTGTTGTGTCTCATACACATCAGGTTGTCAGTGTATGTGAGAAATGTTTTCTATTGAATAAAGAGTGTTCATTTGCAGTGCTTCTGCAAAGTATGCATCATGAAAAAATGCCATTAAAAGTTTTGTATAAAATGTCCCATTTTAACAGTACCACCTCAAAGAAAAACATGCTGAATAGTTTAAAAATTATGTTGTAAAACTCTTGTAAGTATAACTAACATAACTTTGTTAGTGTCTGCAATTATATACATACAAATATAACTACATATTCTATGACATACTGACTGAATTTAAATCACAAGATCTGATCATCTTGTGTTTTTAATTTCATCTGTGACATCCTAAGTATTTTTATTTTATTTTTCAAAATTCTAATGTGCTAGTCATCATCCAGTTTCAGTGGCTGATATTGGCTGAAAGGTAAGTCAAGTAAAATACTGGCTATTATTGTGTCCACAAAATCTTGTGTTTTTTAATTTCAACCTGGAGGTGGGTTAGCCCCCCCCCCCCCTCCCAAATTGCATGCACCTGTAAGGTAAGTTGAACTGTAAGAGAAAAGTGGACTCTGAATTCATGGCAATGAATTCAGACTTTGTATGTAATAAATAAACCTTCCACAAGAGCTGCTGTTGTCAGGGACGTGATGAGTGGGGTGCTCTGTATATTGTGCTCAAAATTGTTGCAGTACCTTCAATCCAGACCAGTTATGTGAGGCACTACATACACAGAAGACAAGGCAGCTTTATCATCAAGCAGAACGAGGATTCTGGATGGTCATGGTAATTACTTGTCTTAGAAGATCGTAAGTTAATCATGTAAATGTGTTTATATGAGTGTTTGAACTTTTCCTTGGCATGTTACTTTGATATAACATTACGTTAAACTGGCCATGGTGCCTTTAACAGGAAACTACAAATTAATTTCAAGGGGTCTAGGTAGTAAATTAACAATTAACAAGCAGATGCTTGTTATAAATTTTGTATGTATGGTTGTCTGGGATGTGACATCTTGTGTCATTTGGTACATAGGTACCAATATTATATCCCACAAGAACACACTTTTAATATTGATTGCTGTAAGAAGCTCAGACTTAATCTTGTATATCTCTGTTTCCAGACAGTGAATATTCCATTTGTAGCCAAAGTGAAGGATGGAACAGAATATTGGGAGTATCAGAGTGATGATGTCCAAGATAATGTATACCTTGCTGTTTTGCAACAGTCATACAAGATGTTCCGCCTCTTTAAAGGATCATTCACTGCTATTCTTAATAGCAATGGGGCAGATGTAACACAGCTGAAACAAAAGCTGGACCATTTCTTTTCCAGGGTGAGAATAAAATATTTTTTCTTACATTTAAGCAGTCAAGATAAATTGGGGAGGATGCTGTTCATAGTACATATTGTCACATCTCTAATTTGGTTTTATACTGTTATATAAACACCACCCTGTATTATAGTGTAGTTATATTTTTATCATCATTGATTAACCCTTTTAAGCCTGAAATTCATCTAACCAATATGTGAAAACTCAGATTATACTAACATGCATCTCCACTATAAGGCCAACTGGTTAATGCTGTATGGAGAAGTAATCGCTGTTTATTCAGAGGGTCACATGAAATCCATAACTAAATTGTGTGCAAAAATGTGGAGAGTAGAATGTTAAAGCATATGGTACATGTAGTGACCATTGTCCTTCATGGGGTTAAGTTGTTGGACACATTCCAGCTCCACATCTAATACTTACACCGGAATAGTTTATTGGTGCAATGAATACACTATGAGCTGGACAAGGAGGAAACAGAGGGTGATTCCTGGCAGGAGTAAGAGACTTTTCTCTTCTTCAAATAACTAAACAAAATCTGGGGCCTCTAAGCTTTCTATCCAGTTTGTACAGGGAAAGTCAGAGCATAAAGCTGACCACTTACCTCTGTATAGTGCTATAGTTAAGAATGTTTAGAGCTGTATTTTCACATCCACATATGAGGCTTGATCAAAATGTGTAGGCGTTGAGTTCATTTCTCTTGTACCTTACATCACATTGTGGCAGGCTTTTCTGGACATGTCTGGATGTGGTCCTGCTTGCCCTGAGTCAGCAAGACCCCACTGCAGCCATTCAGTGTGACACAGTCATCACAGGTAAACAGTCATGTTTGTGCCTGCATTATATTCCTGATATCCAAGGTACAGAAGAATGCATGTATTGAATTTTGCACAAAAATCAAGAAAACTGGGACCAAACTTGTGATAAAACTGCCTCTCAAGGCAAGACCATGAGCCATACTCAAGTTTTGAGTGGTTTTATTACATTAAAGATGAGCACACCTGTAGAAAGTGATAAGTGTTTTGGACATCCTTAGTTGAGCAGTGATGATGAATGATAGCAAAGGTGCATGATACGGTCAGAGCAGATCGAAGATTAACCCTTAGGAAAGTAGCTGAGTTACTAGGAATTTCTCTTGGCTCTTGCCAGGTGGTTTTAAATTAAAGATTTGGGCATGAGATTTGTGTCAGGGAAATTTTTCCCATGGCTACTGACACTGAAGCAGAAGGAGCACCACCTGTTTGTAGCCTCTGATTTGCTTGAATGTGTAGGAGCAGACAAAAATTTCTTTAAAAAGACTAACTGGTGGTAAAATATGGGTGTACGGTTATGACCCCAAAACTAAACAGTGATCGTCACAATGGAAACTATTGTCGTTGCCACTACCCAAGAAAGTATGCCAAGTTAATTGCAAGGCAAGGATAATGCTTATCACTTTTCTCAATCAAGAAGGTGTTGTGCACCATGAATATACTGAAGGCCAAACTGTAAACCAGCAGTTTATTTAGAACTACTAAGATGTGTGCGTGATGCAGTTTACTGTACACAACCAAGAAAATGGCAGCCTGGTGCATGGGAAGTAACAACAATGCACCAGTCCACTTCACCCAACTTGTGTAGCAGTTTTTAGGCAAACACCAAATGCAATAGTTATGTCAACCCCCCACACTCTCTAGCTGGATCCTTGCAACTTTTCCCTCCTCCCCCAAATTAAGTACACCTTGATAGGTACATGATATGAAGAGTTGGAAACAGTCAAAATTGATGGGATGAAACCAGTTTTAGAGATCCCCAAAACAGAGTTTATGAGGTGCTTCCAGCAGTGGAAGAGTGTACTGGAATAAGTGTAGCTAAGTGGATGGGGTCTATTTTGAAGTGGATTAGTCCATCATTAAGGTAAGTTTAGTGTTGTTAATTTAACATCATCAGTCTGGATACTTTCTGTTCAGGTCTTGTATCATTTCATTGCATGACACTGACTTACAATTTTGTTGTTCTAATATTCATTAACAGGATGTTTAAATAGAACAATGGTAGCAGTATTCAAGACATGATCCATTGGATATATTTGTTTACTTTCAAAATTGGGTAAATACAGTAAATATAAATATTTTCATTTTGAAGCTACCTCCACATTTCCACGTCTGTCCATGGTTTGTCAGTCCTTGGTCATTGTTTCTTACAAATATAAACTGTATTGTACCATCTAAGTACAACAGTTTTAAAAAAATAAAGAGGTATTATTCAAATAGCCCCAATATGTCTTGACTAGTTAATTTCATTTCAGATGGGTTTCCTTAAAAAAAAAAACTTGTATTCTTTATGAAAATTAAACTTGGAGTGATAATTTCCTATAGACTGTAGGTGATAAATATGCAATTTACATTACCTCAAAAATTTTTCCTTTTATGGTGGGCCTCAGAACACCCATTTACACACACAGCAACATCACAGTCCCACAACTGAATTCAGTTTTTTAAGAAGTTTGTTGTATTTGAAATATCCCAAGCAATTTTCACAAGATCTGTACATTCATCCTCTTACAATTTTAGTGCTGGTGCTCAGAATTTATGACCTTTTTTATGTTTCAAAATGTGTCAAGAAAACAATTCCACTCTTCAGTAAACCTTTGAGGGCTAGTTTCTTAGTGAAAAGAAACTCTTTCTCTGTCTACTGGTATTTGGTTCTGATACAGGTTTTCATATACACTGCAGCAGATATGGCTTCAAATTCAAAAGTGATGGAGATATTTTAGAAGCCAGCATATGGTTGCATAGGATGATTAAGCCATTAGAAATATGAAGTCAAATCTGCACATGGATAATATATGGATTCCTGCATCATTTATCTCTGTATTAGTTACACATTTCCTGTCACAGATTACAGCACAGCAGATGGATATCTAGAGTGTAACCATGTTGATTTCACAAAAACTATTTAAAAAACTGTGTTAAGTAATAACTGAAGGAACGGTGATAGAATTTGTGACCCGAAGATGAAGACCATTCGAATGCCTACAGAATGTTACAAAGGTCAAAATGATATCCCCAACAGCCTTCATATTATAAATGAAGGAAAACAACACTGTGTGTTGTGAGTATATGCGGCACTCCATGCCATATGACGTGCATGGCATTTGAGCGTACTCGACACTCCACACTGAAAGATTTATGTGGTTTTTAACACATTGCCAAGTGGATGGCCTTGTGATTAAATACTTCCAGTTCCCTGGACATTTTACACTCTTACATGTTCAACCTTGGAATGTATTCTTCCTTGCAGTTTGACTGTACAGATGATACTCCTTAACTCAGTCCTGAAGAAACTGCATATAAAGTCTCATAGTTCCTAATTGAGTGGTATTTCTCAAAACAACACCCTTTGTGAAGCAGAACAATGTAGAATTTAGAATTTCACTTCGCTTCTTATGTGCAGCACACACTTTATACTGTCTTGCAGGATACTTCTTCTTGCCCTTCCCACCAGCAACAATTTTGTCCAGTTTGTGTTTGCTGAAATCTGCAGAGAGTCTGCTTTGGGGGTTCCTGTTTAGGTCCCCTTGGTGTTGGTTGCTTCTCTGGCTAATGCAATTCATTAGAACTGGAGTCGATTGGATTCTGGACTTCTGATATGCAAGACCTTACTACCTCTTGCAGGAAGTTCTTGTACTTCATTTTTTTTTGTTTGTGTTTAGTGTTGTAAGCAAAAAAATGCATTGAAGGACACATTTTAGCAGATACAATACCACCTTTTTCAAACATTTTATGATTTTCTTCAGCACTTTGTAATAACTAAGGTACTGGTCTGCCCTAGCTATGCCCTTCATGAATTTATTGTACTGGACAGCAGTTTAAGTTTTATTTATTTCCAGGTTTATCTGTCATTCCTTCCTATGTTTACTATTGTTGCATCAAGGATCTTGCTTATTATTTGCACAAGCCATTTCTCCTTCCACCTCTGGACTATTATGTCACCTTTTCTCCAGAATGCTGACTGCCCTTTTTTCAAATGGTTGGCTGCCTCTTCTAGGTAAGGTGGAATGCCCCTGTTAGCCCCCTTAGTGCCACAAACTCTCACCTTTCTGTCTAGCAATGCTTCAGCTAATCTCAATATTATAAAAATTTTCTAGATAGATGTGATGATTCTGGCCTAAGTTTCTCTCTGAAAGTGCTAATACTGTGTCCTCCAACTTCTTCCTCTCAGCTGCATATATCTCCATGTTACAGATATAACCTGATACTTTCTCACATACCATTCTCACCAGCACTCCATATTTTATTTTCCCTGGATTGTACATCCTAAATTTCAGGTGACACTGCTATGGGATCGTGGCTTCACAAGTGACAGTTCTTGCTTTGGGCTGTAAACAGACATAAATTTCTGTAGAAATATTCATACACAGGCTGTATTTAAATAGCCTTTCTGCTCCTCTTGTTCGCTGGCTTATTTTGTCACCAGAGCTATCCAGCTTACTACTTTCTTCTTTTTACTGTACTTGTTTTACTCTCAATAGTAAAAACTAAGGGATGAACTGACTATTGTTTACATAAAATAGTTGTGGGGATGTCATTGTCACTGTCCAAAATTGCAGTTTCACAATCATCAGAAACATCAGAATATGTTTCCACATATAACTGAGACAAAATATTGTCTTACATGATGCTCCTGTTACAAAGCCCTGATGTCAACTGAAGGAAGTAAGACAGGAACTGGAGAGGATATCTGAATCTGTGGTCGCTTGGTTGCAGTCATATAGTTCTAAGAATGTGGGGTCAGGAAGGGCCTGTGTGTTTGTAACTTGAGACCCATACATCCTGCTTCAAGCTGTCAGTAAAGTTGAATTGGGAAGGGAGCCAGAGCAATTGACAAATGCATATATAAGATGTTGTGTATGAAAATGTCAAAATATGTGACCCATTGACAACACATAGCATAGCAATCATGTCTTTATACACGACCCGCTGTCAAAGTGTTACGTATAAATTTTAATCTGAGTATGTTTTATGAAAACAGTAAAAGTAGTAATGTGGAACATATATGGAGGTAACTATAATCTCATAACCATGTAACAGTTTATGCCATGGTAAGTGGGTCCCTGTCACCATTGCATGGCATGTCCTCAGGCTTCGGATGGAGGAATAGCCTCCAATATGTAAGGCAGCTGTGAATATATTGAATAAGCAGTCACAGACAGGTGACAAGGGCTGGTCCACCAGCTTGGGGGTGGGACAAGGTGCTAATAATTTGTCACTGTAAAAGCTGGCCTTGTTATGAAATGGTTACAATTGCCTTGGGCCTGCTGGGCTGATCCTTTGGTACATCGTAAGCAATGGAAAAGGGACATGAGATTTGGTACTTGGAATGTAAGGAGCTTGTATAGGTCAGGTTCACTTTCAACTGCGGCCAGAGAATTAGCAAGATATAAATTAGTTTTAGTGTGTGTACAGGAGATTAGGTGCGACAAAGGGGGCACAGTAAGAGAAGGGGATTATATTGTTTTTAATGGAAAAGGAAACGAAAATCATTAATTGGGAATAGGATTTTTTGTACACCACAATAGTATCAGCAGTTAAGAGAGTAGAGTTTGTTAGTGATAAGACATATATAGTTCTGAGAGGTTGTTGGTGTAATATCTTTGTTTTGAATGTGCATGCACCAAGTGAGAAGAAAAGTGATGATTCAACGGACATTGTTTATGTAGAGTTAGAGCAGGCTTTCGATCATTTTCCTAAGTACCATATGAAAAATCTCTTAGGAGATTTTAATGTAAAATTGGGGAGGGAGGATATTTTCAAACTGACAATTGGGAATGAGAGTCTACATCAGGATAGTAATTATAATGGTGTTAGAAGAGTCAACTTTGCTACACCAAAAAATGTGGTTGTGTAAAGCATGATGTTCCTGCACCGAAACATTCATAAATATACCTGGACCTCTCCTGATGGGAATACTCAAAACTAGATTGATTACATATTGACAGATAGATGGTATATGAGTATACTTGATGTACAGTCTTTCAGGGGAACTGGCTGTGATATGATCACTGTCTGGTGATTGCAATAGTTAGGGAAATGTTGGCAGTAAGTTAACAAGCAGCACAGAAGTTTGATGTAGAAAGGTTTAATCTCAGGAAGCTAAGTGACCTGGAGGTTAGGAAACAGTATCAGATGAAGATCTCAGACAGGTTTGCAGCTTTAGAACTTAAATGATAGCGAGGACATAAATAGGGTTTGGGAAAACATTAAACAGGATATCAAAATCTCAGCTGCAGAGAGTCTAGGTTTGTACTAATTGAAGCAGTATAAACCATGGTTTGATGAAAGTTGTTCACAATTTTTAGATGAAAGGAAGCAGGGTAAAATGCATTGGTTACAGGATCCAAACCAGAGTGATGTAGATAATCTCAATGGTGTAAGATGTGAAGCTGGTAGACATTTCTGGAACAAAAAAGAAGGAATATCTGAAAGCTAAAATTTATTAACTTGAAACTAATAGGAAGATAGAAAATATCAGACTTGTATAGGCACATCAGTGACTTTTTACCAATTATAGAATTAATATAGTAAAGGATGAGAAGGGTGATTTGATTACAGACGGCTGGGTGGAGGAACTGTTTATCTCAGCTGTTGAATGTACATGGGGATAGTGATTTTAGGCAGACAGAAATACATACAGCAGAACCAGTAGTGCCTGATCCCAGTGCCTTTGAGTTTGAGGTGGCTCTTGAAAAGCTAAAAAGACATAAATCACCAGGTATTGATCAAATCCCAGCAGAATTGATTAAAGTGAACTTTCTCTGAGTTCCATAAACTTGTTTATTCTATTTGGAATAAAGAGGAATTACCTGAGGAGTGGAATGAGTCAATCTTCGTACTTATTTATAAGAAGGGTGATAAAACAAACTGTAGTAATGATAGAGGCATATTGCTTTTGTCAGCTACATACAAAATTTTGTCCAGCATCCTTGTGTCAAGGTTACATCCATATGTAGAGGAAATTACTGGGATCATCAGTGTGGATTTTGACACAGCAGGTCAAATACTGATCATATATATGCCTCATTTATCAAATACTTGAGAAAAAATGGGAATACAATGAAGCAATGCTTCAGCTATTAAACAAAACCTATGATCTAGTTAGGAGGGAGGTCTTGTATAATATTCTCGTTGAGTTTGGTATCCTGATGAACCTGGTTAGGCTAATAAAAATGTGTCTGAATGAAACCTTTAGCAGAGTCTGGGTAAGCAAACATTTGTCTGACATGTTTCCTAGTAAGAATGGTTTGAAACAGATGCATTATTATCTTTGCTTTTCAACCTTGCTTTATAACGTATGTCATGGGGAGGGTTCAAGTAAACAGAATGGCTTGAAATTAAATGGTACATGTCAGCTTTTGGTTTATGCTGATGATGTTAATATGTTGGTTGGAAGCATATGTACTGTGAAGAAAAACACAGAATCTTTAGTAGATGCAGTAAGGCGATTAGACTAGAAGTAAATGCTGATGAAACTAAGAACATGGTCATGTCTCGAGATTAGAATGCAGGATGAAGTCACAATATAAAGATGGATAACGGTTCTTTCGAAAGGGTGGAAGAGTTCAAATATTTGGGAACAACCCTAATGGATCAAAATTCTATTCAGGAGGTAATTAAGTACAGATTGAAGTCAGGGAATGCTTGTTATCATTCAGTGCAGAATCCTTTGTCTTCCAGTTCACTACCCAAAAATACAGAGATTAAGATACACAGAACTATAAGTTTGCCTGTTGTTTTGTATGAGTATGAAACTTGATCACTCACATTGAGAGGGGAATGTAGACTAAGGGTTTTTGGAAATATGTGGGTCTAAGAGGTATGTGGTAATGGGAGTGGAGAAAACTACATAATGAGGAGCTTAATGATCTGTATTCCTCACCAAATATTATTTGAGTGATCAAACCACGAAGAATGAGATGGGTGGAGCATGTAATCACTTATCGGGAAGAGGATAGGTGCATACAGGGTTTTGGTGGGGAAACCCGAAGGAAGGAGACCACTTGGTAGACCTAGGTGTAGATGGGAGGATAATATTAAAGTGGATCTTTAGTACATGGGATGGAGGTCATGGACTGCATTGATCTGGCCGAGAACAGGGTAGGTAGCGGACTCTTGTAAACACAGTAATGAACCTTTGGGTTCCATGAAATTCAGGGAATTTCTTGACTACCTGATATCGGTTAACTTCCCGAGAAGGACTCTGCTGCATGGAGCAAGTAAGTATGTAACAGTTTGTGTAGATTTTGTGTGTATGGTTATGTCTGTCTGGCAGCTGAATGTGTTTAGAAGGAAATGCCCCGTTGATGACCCTATCAGTTTAAAAGATGTTGGGGCTATTGTAATAAAATCTTCGGATTGCTTATACTGTTGTACTTCAGTGGTGTATGTATGTATGTAATATACACTGTGTGTGAGGGAGGAACGCAGGCTGAGGGTGTTTGAGAATAGGGTGTTGAGGAAAGTATTTGGACCTAAGAGGGACGAGGTGACGGGAATGGAGAAAGCTGCATAACGAGGAGCTGAATGATCTGT
>Ga0268261_10000912_pt1 | contig 19688 bp, 11 predicted proteins | sample TergutNc150P1_FD_190353 | JGI IMG/M metagenome (GOLD analysis project Ga0268261, IMG submission 190353) | Nasutitermes corniger P1 segment gut microbial community from laboratory colony in Florida, USA - Nc150 P1 (SPAdes) (version 2) | ecosystem: Host-associated > Arthropoda: Insects >...
CTCTCTCTCTCTCTCTCTCTCTCTCTCTCTCTCTCTCTCTCTCTCTCTCACGCACACACATGCACGCACGCGCGCGCGCACACACACACACACACACACATGGAAATCAGCAATAAACAAGTATGTCTGCAAATAAAAAGCCTGATTATTTGCAGCAATGATTGTTTTTGCTCGTGTTAATAGTTGTGAAATTCAGTTTCATCATATAACATACATACCATGGTTAGGACCTTGCCCATCATTTCGAGCACTATCTCTCTTCTTGGCACCACCACCCTTGGCAGTTACTGGTATTTGTCTCGTCTTCTTGTCAGTGAGTGCAGATGGTGCAATACTTGGTGTTGCAGTTGTTGGTTCTACCTCCTCTGAGTTGGACTCACTACCATTATCAGAATCACTATTTGATGAAGAATTGCTCGAGTCCTCATTGCTAGTTGATGAATCACCTTCAGAATCACTGGTGCTGGAGGAAGAGTTTGCTGTTGATGATTCTGTAGTTGTAGTGGTGGTTGTGGTTGTGGTGCTCTCCTGAGAACTACGTCGATTTATAGAAACTTCAGGTATTATATTTTCCAGATCCTCTGCTTCTGGTTGCTGTTCAGTTAATGTTGGTGGTTTGTTGTCTGTTGTCACACCATTCCCTCCAGTTAGATCATTTTTTTTAACATCTTTTCCCTCTTCTTCTTCATCATCATCATCACCATCATACTCATCATCATTGTCATCATCATCATCATCATCATCATCTTCACATTCATCATCACCATCCTCACCATTTCCAATATCTCCACTACCTTCCACTTTAGAGTCAATTAACTGTGGACACTTACTGGCATCTGCTTGAACCTTCACTCTTTCTTCATCCATAATACTGGTGGACCCTTGCAATGTTTTGAACTCAGTAACCTGTTCTTCACATCCATTTGCTTTATGCTCACCACTACTTGTTGGATCCAGTTCATCATCAACTATTACTTCTTCAACAACAATTTCTTCAACAACTTCCATTGCTAAATCAATGTCATCCAAATTGTCTTCAGCATCTAGAGTGCGTATTACTTCTTTACATACAACCGTTTCTGTCACTGGCTCTTTCTTAAAGGCAACATTCTCAATGTCTGTACTTAATGGATCAATCTGCACATTAATTTCATTTTGATATTCAAAAGCTTTAGGCAGTGACTCATCTAGAACAATTATTTCCATATTGTCACTTTTGCTCTTGACTGGGTTCACATTTGTTACATCATCTGATGTTGGAACTGTTGATGGTGACTGATTCCTCCTGGTTTCTGTTTCAGTGATTTTAGTTATGAGATCTTCCATCACATCAATAACATCCTCCATCACACATATATCCTATGTGACAAGAAAAAATTATAAGTTTCATTATTCTCAATATGTGATTGGGTGTTGTAACCAGTGTTATCCAAACTTCTATACACTGACATGTAAGAAGCTTGTTTTCAAAAACAAATATGTACACTTTGTCAAGAATTAAAGTTTGGAATGTCATGCATAAAACATATCTCTAACACTAGTACAACTACTGCAGTCAAAGATTTGTTAGCCATACCAACACAATTAACTATTGTCATTAATGCTTTGAAGCCTGAAGTTTATCTAATTACTGTTTACATTTCCAGTTCCTACCTCAAAGAATACACAATGTGTCTCTATTATAATTATCATCCACCTAATATTGTTCAGCGAAATACATGCTGTTTATTGTGTGAATCATATAAAACATATACATGCACCAAATGGGCAAAATCCAGAGTTTCTGAATGTTACAGTAGGTGGCATGTAACACTGGGCTTTAAAAGATTCAAAGAATTAAATTTTGAAATGTCATCACAAACACTATCGCAGTGTAACCAAGTTGTGTACATTAACCAACAGTCAATTACAGGTACAAAGTGGAAACAGAAATGTAAAGCTGTTCCACAGCACGCCAAGTAGGCACTCTGGGGAAGAAGAGGTATAGATCTACCCACACTCAACCACGGCACTAGAAGAAGGTGGGTACAAAGTGTCAGTGTATAACTGAAGTCTAATCAAAATACAGTCTCTGTAAGTGCACGAATTATAATCCACACTGTTAGAATATTTCCATTGTCAATTATAACTTTCACATAATTTTCATTTAATTAAAATGTCATTATGAGTGTGCAACTCATAGATGTCCACCCCAAATAAAAACAATACTACACATCAAGAAAATTCTGGAAACGTTCACATGCTGCAAGACAAGATGAAATAGGCAATCCAAAAACCACTGTTGACTATCAGTATTATATAAATCAACTTTTACATTTCTGCATAAAAGTTAAGATGTCACAACTCTTTGTTTAGCCACCCTGATTCCCAGAAAATACTGCACTGCAAGGGGTTGAAGCATTTACCACGAGGAATTCTAAAACGGCCATTCACAGCCGTCAACCTAACAGTATACTTAGCAATTCATATTTTAGAATGATCTAACCACAGGCAAATCCAGACGTGCTTTCTTTGTAAGTGCGACATCTTCAAACATATCATCTAAGGACTCATGTGGTCGTCTCTTCTTGTGCTCATCATCACTCTCTGCTTTCCTAAAATGCACAAATTCAAAATAAAAGAAAATTATGAAGCTGTAAGAACTTGAAATGAATTCAGTCAACAAGAAATCAGTGCAATCTATATAAATCACATATAATGAACTAAAGAAAATTCTCGGTCTTATATAAAAACACCTCAAGTTCTACAAAACTATTTAAACAAATCTATTCAAAATTCCATTAGACATAGCACTTTTCAGAATAATGTGATACCTCAGACTGACTGGTAGGAATAGCACCTTCTCACATGCATGTAGACTGAAGCAATACAGTACAAGCTGCAACACCTGGCACCTCTATGACCAAGAGATTGCCAGACATAACAGTTTTTCAGATATTAGAATGTTATAATTAATGTGAGTCTTAGTCTACATAGACACAATGTGGACAGACCTAACCACTTAATTTGTCACTGACGTCCTCTAAAGTCTTCCCTGCCATATTCGCTATTCCTTTACATCATTACTTACATAACATGGTACACATATGCCCCAAAAAACCAAAAACACACCAAAAAGTAATAGCCACACTCTCAGAATTGGTGCTAGATGCATGCTGCTTGTTGGACTAATAAGTGTAATGAGCCTCTTAGCTCATTTCCAATTCACAGAGCTTCCAGATAATAAAGTGCTAGTTATTGCAGCTTTTATCATAGTTGTGAAATACCACCTTGCTATATGTAGGAGATTTGAGGTTCTCACAACAGTGAATATGGAGATTATAGTCCTTAGGTATGTGACACCATGAACAGCAAGTTTCATACCTACTCCTATCTATGCACCAGACTACACAGCACCTTATCTTCTGCTATCTGCTTACTTCTGATTTAGGTTATTCCCATCATACATTTGACTTATAAATGTATGAAAACAGTTGGTACATAGAAAAGATAGTAAAAAACAGATTCTTATACACTAAAATCTGCAAAATATGCATGCATCCATGCCCTAAAAATGTACAATATATACTATCAAAAGGAGACGTATTTAATAAATGGAAGTCACTTCCCGTTGTACAGATACATACATAAATACATAGATACATACATATGTACATTCCATGGATCCATAAGTTTATCCCAAAGACGGTACAATGTGGAACAAGTCATAAATACACAAATACATACACTGTACAGTGTAAAATGCTGTAAACAATTTACAAAACAGTATCATGGATCACCTACACAGATAAAAAATTTATCTACATAGTAAAAGGAGACTGTAATTTAAGTATTTTCTTTAGGCTATTTAAAATTTTGTCATTTCATTCTTCAAGATTTTCACACTATGTGGTAAACTGTTGAAATTTTGATGCGTGCATAAAATATACTTTTTTGAAAACAAGATGGGTTGGCTTCTTTTATTTTAATGTATGTACTGTGCATCTTGTACAGTTTATTATCCGAATGTTTTACAGATAGTATTTCATCATTCAACAACAATCACTTGAACATTGTACTCTGCTAATTTTATTGAGTTGTAATTTCAATAATTTTTGTAAGTACAGAGTTCTGACTTCCTGAAGATGATGCAGATGCATTGAAACACATAAGAGAGCTTACAATATATACAATATTATTAATATATATGTTGTGCATTTGTTGGCCTGGATAATAAAAAGACAGGTTGATATTTGTTCTATGAAGATGGTGCTCATTCCTTGTATTAATATTACATATAGATAAATTTGTTTGAAAATTTTCCTGGTTACTGGTAATGAAGTTCATTAATAAATTTGTCGTATAAGAAGTGAACTTCAGTTAAATGGCTGGGCACACAAGGGAGCTGGGGGCAACACTTCCAACAGCACATGCTTAACAGCTCTTGCTATTTTATTAGAGATATCAAAATCAGTAAATATATAATCTGAAGCTTTGGTGGTGACCAAATACAATGAAACTCTTTGGACCACTCGTCATTTCAAGAGGTTAAATGGTGAACAAACCAGTGTTTTGAAAACCATCACTATCCTTGCCAACAGTGAAGTGGTGACAAGGATGATGACGGTACTGGAAAAGTTGCCTCGCTTGCTGCTTAACCACCTCACAGGGCTGGTAGCCCGAGACAATTGTACTGAAAATCAGTAAACTTCATGCAAAAGTATGGAAGATGTATGTATCACTTGGTTATCTACAGCTCTAATTAACAACATTTTTTATTGCATGCTCCAAAAGTTGCTCAGGACTTTAGACACAGAAGTCTGCATCAAATTTCAGCACAATGTGCCAAAGCAAAAGTTCATTTAACCCCGTACGCTTGTATGGAAACAGAAGATTTAAATCCCAAGTCCTGGCAGCTGGATTGGAATATGAACATACTGGTTTTATTTCAGCATTAATTAAATAAGAAAGTAGGTAAGTTATACAAACTATTCCTGCCAAAACAATCCAATAAATAGTATTTGAGAGAAACTATGCTATACAATTTTACAGTGTTATTTCCTTTGCTAGAACACTCAGGGCTGATGTTAACAAACACTCAAAGCAGAAGACTGTAATAGTAGTTGGTAGAAAATAGTGGACATATTGATTGATTGATTAGCATTGGGTTTGAGCTCTTACGGTCCCGATGCACCTAGGCCTTAATTAACAGGCCCTTTGAATAGTGGACACAACTGCAGTGCCACAGCTACTTTAAGCTAGCTAAAAGACAAGACTGTTGTGTTGTGACACTGCAATGCTCAGCCAGTCACAGAAAATATACACCAATGCAAAAATGCCAATAAAGAGTACATTATATCAGCCTGGAATGAAATTAAAAGTGAATGTCACTTGAAAGATGTGAGTTACAGTTAATTCATACAATAAAGAAGAGTGGTTCTTAAGATGAACCAAATTAAACCACATAATCTGTCATGCAATCTGGGTGCTGTTACTTGCTGACAGATCGACAGACAACATGGTACTAAAAGACGCTTTTCAAAATGATCAAACTGAACCTGGAAATTATGAGACACGGCAAAATCTTTTTCTTAGAAAAGAATAATGTTATACAAAATACAGATGGATAACAATACAGGCATGTGTAGTCTCAATTGTGCAACAGAAATCATAAAAGTATAAGAAATTTCTTCTTCTGTAGTAAGACCTGCAAACTTCAAGTATCCATCTAATGACACCGCAAGAGATCACAAATTTTGTGGGACAGTAGGATACAAAATTAGCCCAGCCCATAATACCTGAATCCTGATAATGGGGATGGGGGTGGTGGAGTGGAGGTTCCTCTGAAATGAAGGAAAAGTCTTCCAAATGACACAGTGACAGTGTGTATGCAATATGGTGAACAGTTATAGAAACCTCAAATCTCACACTTTAAACACAAAGAGTAAACAGTTCTGTTGTGAGTGGAAAATTGGGTTATTCTCAGGCTATAAAGAACAGTTACATATGACCAAAAGCAAACAAGCACGGAATTCAGTTACTCTATCGTAATAAAGAACAGTCATGCATTATTATAAGAAATAGCAGTGTAAGACATCTGTCCTTTTCTCTGCTACCTACTGGAAACTGTATAACAGTAAATGAAATTTGTGCCCAAAATGGAAGTTTTTCAGAGGCTTTACTATGACTTCAGGTATTCTACAACACCAGAATATCATTAACTGCGCAATCATATGCATACCACATCCGATACACCAACAAAGACAGAGTTCCTTTACTAATATGGCATGGAAATTCAATTACCCATCAGTTTCTCTGGAACTTGTGGCCATGAATGGTCCCTCAGTTGCATCCTTTAGCAGTTTTTCAAAAAGTGTCTTCACATCATCTTCAAGCTTCCTGCCTTCATTCTGCTCCAAATATTTAAGTATGCAAGCATGGATTCTATAGTAAACTTCTAAGGCCTCAACTGCCAAGTTCTGTGGATTACTGTAACTTATCTTACGGACATAGCTAGCTCGATTCTGATTAAGGTGTTCAGAGGCCTGCAACAAATGTCATGAACAGCAGTCATTAACCTCTATCATCCATCCTTTAAGACCCAATGTAGCTGCTGACAGCTGGAGTTAATATCATTTTTAAATTCCCAAGCCTGTACATGCTCAGAGAAGTGCTTTACCTCTCATCTGTGTAGAGTTACAATTAAAGCGACATGACTGCCATCAGCCAATGAAGGTCAAATAATCCTCACAAGAACATTTCACATTACCTTCAACAACAATAAGTTCAAATTAAAATCTAAACTTTTTATTGAAAATATACACAGTCTACAGGATACTTCTCAGTGTTAATACAAGTAACACAAGAAAAACAGAAAAAGACAAACAACTTCAATGAGCCAGTCTGTATCTCATGCAGAGAATATGTACCCACAATCTACGTTAAAGAAATGTAACTGCAATAAACAAGGAAACTGGAATTCCACCTGAAATTACAACTGTTCACAAACTTTATGAGAGTCTGGATAATTTCATGTTCAATTACACCAATTTTATTAAAAACGTTTCTTATCAATATGCCTGTCAGTCAACATGACAGGCTTCATTTCAAGTGAATGAGTTTTTCAATAAGAGTGATACTGGCATCTTTGACGTAAACATATTTACAAAATTCGCCAACCATACTGGAGAACACGGACCAGCAATGTATATAAAATATGAATTTCATTTCATAATCTGTTAACAGATATTACTTGTTTGAGAGGGACATCTCTAAGAAAGCAACCACTATCTCTCACACAGTGCTCCTCTTTAGTTCAAAACCAGCATTAATGATAAACATTAAGATGACAGTCTTGTGGGATGTGATATCATGCAATTACGCAGAACGCTGATGTTCTGGAGAAAAAATGTTACCTTCATCTTGATGGATGAAGAATAAGTCAAATTTTCATACTGACATGATTGATTAGGTCCAAGTTTGACAATGATATGATTAATGTAAGTCGATACACTATATATAATTAAGTGATACTGACTCTCAACATTCATTAGATACTTCTGCCTCAAGGTTCACACTTATCTGTTCGATCCTGGCACGTGGACTCTCTTATCCTAGTCACCGAAATAGAACAGGGGTGGATCAATGGTGGAAAAAAAATTGTGAATAATCAGTGCAGGAAGTTATAAGAAATCACAGCCTGTTATGAAGATAATGTCAGAAAAAAGTACTGTCTTATGCAAGACCTAAACATACACAGGGGTCACTAAGTATGTCTGTGGCAATTATTATTATTTTGACAACAATGTGGTAACACAGAAAATGGTGCACATACATTTGAAAGCAAATACCATGTACCTGTTAATTTCACCATCAGATGGGGATATATGTAGAGGACCACTGACAGGCAGCAAGCAAACCACACGTTTTAAATCAAGGTTGCTGTTTCATTGTGATGCACAAAGTGCATAAAGAACAAAGAGCACAAGACAAACTACTTGTGCATTCTGTTAACAGCATACAAAGTAGTCCCTGACCTTGTTTGTGGTTCATTATCAATGATGGCAAAGGCAGTGAACACCAATGGCATCATCTTGATGTGCTTATCTCTACCACCATGTGCCAAACTGCTATTACAATATCCTCTCTGTTTGCAAAATGTTTGCCATAATATGCAACTTCAATCCAATGTGTAAAGTTACACTGCACAAAAGTGGTATTCATATACTTTATGCATAATGAATCCCACAAAAATTTTTTTTTGTTGTAAAGCATATTCTGCATTATGCAAATACAATAAAACATTTGTCACCAAACACAAGAGCATTACTTCTGGAGTAAGCCTTGTACCAACAAACTTTTGCTGTAACATTCTGTGCCCCATAACAATTAGATTCCATGAGGAGATAATTTCACATACAGCCTTTACCTTTGCAAAATGGCCAAGGAACCCACTTGGATTATGGTCTCTTTTCTCTGCCACTTTGCCCAGCATGTAGTGATGCAGCCAACGTTCGTCCTGAATGCCACTATTCTCTCCTGCAGTGTACCATATCTGTTAACATTAGACAAACTGTCAAAAATCATGTTATTTTAGCTCTAAACTGTCAGCCCAAAAAATGATTCTCTGAAATACAGTTCAATACTACTCTTGCATCTTTGACTTTTCATTGGGTTTCCTTATAAGAATTTTCACATGCATTTGCCCTCCTTTATTCAATTCCTCACCTAAAGAATACACAACGGGAACATTTTCAGAAGCACACCTTTTTTTAAATTTCTGCTTCTTGCTCAAATAGAAAAAGAGTCAGACCAAGTCCGACAGTGCCAATAATGACAGCATATACAGTGAAACCCTTGTCTTTGGGACACAGAGGACCAAAAAACAATAAATGTGGCTCATTATGCAGAAAAGTTTGTAAAAAGGGTAATCTGTACATGGTTATTGCAAGTAACTGTACAGTGATCAAACAAACAAAAACATTTTACTGGACAGAACCCCTACCATCTCCTACATGTCCTGGCTTTTTTCCTGGCCGCTGTATAACAGTATCAATAAATCAATAAATGAAAAGAAGTCACACAGATACATTATTTATAATACAGTATCTAATGTGCATTTTTAACATACAATATACAGATGTGAAGCCTGTAGAATAAAGGCTGAAACAAAGCTAAATGAGAATAAACATTACAATGGCATGTGCTTATATGTCTTAAAAACTAAAGGTTTTTATGGCCTGTGATAGTTTGGTTTCAAATAAGAACTCACATACTCCATCTTATATAATGAGAACAGTGTTCATACATTTCACATATAAAATTACTTTAAAAATATGTGTGTGTGTGTGTACAAACACACACACATGTGACAGCATTTATATGATGGAATATCTGCATCACATGTGACTATATTCTGAGAATGTGTTGTGTTGTATTCATCGCAGGCTAAAATATGTACATGATACTGTGGCAGGGAAGACTAGCTTAACTGAGTAACTCATCATCATCATCATCATGTTCAGGAAGGATTAGGTTTGATTCCTGTCCTTGTATCCTCAAAATGAAATTGGTCCCTCCATCTCTTCCTCGGTCGTCCTATGTGTCTTCGTCATTTTGGTTTATATTGTAGTGCTTGTTTAGGTATCCTGTTGGTGTCCATCCTCTGTATGTGTTGTAGCCACTTTTCCTGGTACTGTTTTATTTTCTTTACTATATTCTCTGCTCCTGTTTTTTCCCTAATACATTGGTTTTTTTCTTTACCTAGTTTTGTTATTCCAAGAAGGTGTCTTAAAAATTTCATCTGTGCTGCTTCTAAACGTTGTTCCTCTTTTTTCTTCAGTACCCAGGCTTCACTTCCGAATTTGAATGCTACTTTAGCTGTAATGTTGTAAATTCTTAACTTTGTTTCTTTATTCATTTGTTTTCCAAAAAGGCCCCTTATTGCTCCGTGTATTTTGTTATAAGTTTGCAATTTATCTTCTAAAACACATTTAAATTCTGATATACAGTATCCCAGGTATTTAAAATCTGTTACTTGTTCAATAATATTATCATTTATCACAATTTTTACCCTCTGTATGTGGTTCCCCCACATTGTCATTGATTTAGTTTTTGTGCTGAATATGGTCATTTTGTATTTTCTTGGTATAAGGTTCAGGTGGTATGCCATTGTTTGTAGGTCATCTTCTGAAGTGGCCATTAAAATATGGTCGTCTGCATATAGTATTGTGTTTACTAATTTCCTGTTATTTAGTTGTATACCCTTCTTTATCACTATTTTAAATTCCTGTATAATTTTATTAATGTATTTGTTAAATAATAACAGTGAGAGGTCACATCCCTGTCTTACTCCTTTGTTTATGTGTATTGGTTCAGATATACCATCATTAAATTTAATTCTAACCTTCGTATTCCTGTAGATACATTTTATGGTATCCCTTCTTTATCACTATTTTAAATTCCTGTATAATTTTATTAATGTATTTGTTAAATAATAACAGTGAGAGGTCACATCCCTGTCTTACTCCTTTGTTTATGTGTATTGGTTCAGATATACCATCATTAAATTTAATTCTAACCTTCGTATTCCTGTAGATACATTTTATGGTATTTAGTAACTACAACTTTAAATAAAATAACCTGTAACTGTGTGTGAGGTTAACACTTACTTCAAACAGCATGCAGGTTGTCAGTTTTTGACAGATAAAAATGAAACTCCCATTGGAACTTACCAGTCATTATTGACTTTTTATGGAGATGATACTGTGGACATGGGCACTGTGCATCAATGGGTGAGAAAATTAAGGGATAGTGGTGGAAATTTGGACCTGAGCAACCAGCCATGGTCTAGAAGGCCTGTCACTTCAACACATGACCTGAACAGGCAAAATGTTGGTCAACTTTTTGAAGAAAACTGACTCCATGACTTGTGTGAAGACCCAGAGGTTGAAACAACATATCAATTGTGTTCGTCGGGGGGGGGCCAATGCTTCTTCAACATAACAATGCTAGACCCCACATCAGCGCTGCCACTACAGTGGTGAAAGAGAACATCAGATTTCAAGTTGTTCCACACCCTTCTTACAGCTCAGATTTGGTAGTGTCTGATTTCTGGTTGTTTGTAGCACTTATGAAACACCTCAAAGGAATTCATTTCACATGTGATGCAGAAGTCCAAGCTGCTATGGGAAAATGGTTTGAAGAAGAGCCTGAAGAGTTCACCAGCGACAGGTTTGAAAAACATGTTCAGTGCTGGCAGCTTTGTATTGAATGTGAGGCAGAGTATGTGGAAAAATAAGGTACTGGAACAAAGCACTGGAACAAAGCACATATTCTAAGCTATATTTTATGCACTGTTTCATTTCAATACTTTGTCTGGCAGTAAAGATACACACACCGTGGCATTACTTCCCTAACATCCTTCACAACAAGCCTTCAATTCCACTACCGGCAAGAATTTCTTGACTAGCATGAGATGATTAACTTCTTCAGAATGATATTGCTACGTGATGTTACAAAGAAGATAACTGAAATGAATGTATTTATAATCTCATAGAAAGAACCAACAAGATGCAGCCATGCAGCAGAATTTATTATTCCAATGCTTCTTAATCGCTCAACATGTTTCAGGCGACACACCGCCCATCATCAGGAGCTCAAAACCTGTAATTACAGCCTCTGGTTTTACATACATTTTTGGTTGCCAGCCGCTGCGATGGCTCAGCCATCGCAGCGGCCGGCAACCAAAAATATATGTAAAACCAGAGGCTGCAATTACAGTTTTTGAGCTCCTGATGATGGGCGGTGTGTCGCCTGAAACATGTTGAGCGATTAAGAAACATTGGAATAGTAAATTCTACTGCATGGTTGCATCTTGTTGGTTCTTTCTATGAAATTTATATTACGATGCACGGATCCATGAACATCAAGTATTTATAACGTCAAGTACAAAAAGCTAACACTCATTTCAGCTGAACACATACAGGTGCACATTACTACTGACCTTACTGGCAGTGGTAAAACATTTCACTGCTATGTCCAACATCATCTCCTTCCGATTCTCTAGTATCTCAAACATCTCCAGGCTAAGGCTGTCTGTTTCCTGCAAACACAGTATTTTACAGATTGGAGTAAATGTGAGGCAGGCAAAGCATTTGATGTACTGGGGTAAATGTGATGCAGACACAGTACTAATGGACCGCAGTAAATGTAATGCAGACACAATTTTTTATGGACTAAAAGTAAATGTGATGCAACTGTCGGATGTAGGAGAAATGCAATTTGAAAGGACTTACAGGTTTCAGCATGTTATTTAACAACTGGGTATATGCTTTGAATGTCTATGAAATGGCAAATTTTTAGCAATATGTCTTTCATCAATAACCACACACATTCAAAAAATGCTAGAATGCACAACTAGATAATATTTTCAGAAGAATTAAACATTTCAACTCCATGCAGGTATACATACTATATTTACATAACTAAGAAAAAAAGGCTGTTAACATGCACTTTCGTTGCGTGAAGAAGTAGGCATAAAAAGGTACACTTGATTAATTTCTGTAATTAAAGACATCTGAGGTACTGGTGCATCTCAAAATTCTCATATCCATACAGTAACAATTGGATAATGCCATATTTAAAAAGCAACAATTTTTACCTTTCATTACTGTTACCACCATACATGCATGCAACTTAACCAGTTCTATAATTTGGGCCCATGGCTGTAGTTTTGGAAGAACAAGGTGTTCCAGACAAGGTTTAGGACAGTTTTTATCGTAACAATAATATAAGTGTCATCTACTGGGAAATGTTGGGACTATTAGAATCAAACTTTGACTAACACATGCCAAATCTCATCAGTCTACAATTACCCTGTTGTTAAGCTGTGACATGTTTTGCTAATTAACTTTTTGTACATCATAACTGAAATTGCGGAAGGACAAAGACCACTGATTAAGTTTCGCACATACACCAGTAAAAGTGCTCCAGAAACACTGCAAATGATAAAGAATGCACATGACCATAGTGCACACAGTCATTTCAACATTTACTGGTGGTATTCTCATTGCTGTGGTGGTAGGGAGGACGTAAAAGATGACCCCAGAAGTGGCCACTCTTCCATGGTGTGCATTAATGAAAAAATCACAGCTGATAGTCACCTACTCATTGATAAACACTGCATGTTAGGGAGCAAAATTTATGTAACAGAAAGGTGTGTGAAAGATTCGTTCCTCATACGTTAACAATGTAACAGAAATCGGTATATTCCTGAGGTTATGAACGGTCCACACACCTGTATAGGTGTGTAGACTCACCTGGGATGTCAAAAACTGAGCCATAAGCACAGTTCAAATATATGGCAATTAACTCTGCGACCATGTTTACTTCACTGCATAGTAACACAGACTGAATGCTCCTCCCTCAGTAAGCAGTTGTATGATGAGTGCACCAACCAAGAGGCCAAAGTTAGTCCCCAGACCAGATATCTGAACTGGTCTGAGACAGTGAAAGTGATTAAGCAGGGGCCCCGAGCAATGTGGGACTATGCGTAGACAGAAGTTGCTTCTGAACTATCACACCAAGACACAACTCTGCAACTTTTGAAACCAGAACTTCCTATGCAAATTTGGAGCCTCATACAGAAACCAAAGTAAAATAAATTAAAGATTTTGAAATTTGTGGAAATTTACTGTGTGTATGTAGCCATTAAACATTTTTACTGCATTTTTAAGATGTGCTGAAATATCTCTGTTTTATATCCCACAGCATGCTGCTTATGATATTATTTCAACTTTTTTGGCTCATAAGATACAAAAGGTTCTTTTTAATCATATGCAAAAATTTAAAGGGCCACAGATTAAAAAATGTTGTACCGCAGACTCAACCCTTTCGAATTAAATACTGATTTATAAATAATAGATTCCATGGCACAGGATGAGAAAAAAATCATTACAGGTGATGCATCATGACATTTTGCACAGAAGCCTGAAACAAAGGGACAGAGCATGGATTGGGTGGGGAAAAATTCACCAAAACTGAAAAATGTGTGGTTCCCAAAATCTCATGTGAAGAAAATGCTCACAAATTTTCTGATACAGACAGTATTGTCCACTGAGAATTCCATCCAGAGGGCTGAACCATTACTGCAGCACATTACACACATATTATGGAATGGCTGTTAATATGAAGGAATTGAGAGGGGCCGGCCCTGTACTGATCAAAAGGTTGGTTCTTGCTGCACAGAAATGTACCATCACATAATGCTGCAACTGTGAAACACATATTGGCTACTAGGAAGGTTGCTGTGCTTCATACCCCACCCTAATCACCTGACCTTGCCCCAGCCAACTATTTTATCCTACCCCAAATTCAAATTTGCCCTGAGAGGTCAGAAATTCCACTCCACAACAGATATTCAAAATCTGGTTACAGGGGAACTCAACAGCATTCCAAAAGCTTCCTAGAGTGGATAAAAAAAATTACATGAATGTGCAATTAGGTGTATAAAAACTAGATAAAGTGTATGTTGAAAAAACAATAGTTTTTTTAATATGTGCATTTGTAATTTTCATAATTTTTGTCCTAAAACTCTTCAGACACACCTTGTACACATTAATGTAATATCCATCAGACTGAAATCCGTAAGTTCAAATTTTGCTTTACTTTCAACCAAAAAGGCTAACATCAGATACATTTTTGCTGATTAAGGTTACATAAGGTTCAAGAAATGACTCACATTACAGCTGTACACTAATCCTTTGTAGTAATTATTAAAAAATAATCTAAGGTAAGATATATGTACTGAACAGTATTTACTTCAGATCTCCCAGTTTTCAAAATGCTCCAAACAACTTACTTACTAAATTAAAAGAAAAAAGTTTTTCATACACTAACATGAAATATACCCCAGTCACCAATTTCAACAGCAAACTTCACATTTTTAATAATTAGAGTACAACATTTCTCCTCAAGAGAAGTTCACAAATATACAAACTTAGGTCTTTACCTGTTTAAGTAAACGCGAACAGAAGGAATGCACCATATAGACAAAGGACCCATATTCAATCCACATTAACGAATAAGTAGCATCTATATCCAGAGCACGCTGAAAGCAACGCTGGGTTGTAGATGCTTGACGCAGAAATTCCATCTCACTCTTCAATGGTACACACTATAAAACAAATTTACACTAAAGCCTTCAGTTTCATGCAATGTGGTTAACTGAACAATAATGATGAAAAAGTTACACACAGCTCCTTGTAATTTGCTCTAAATTTTTTAACCAAGCAAAAATCACATATAAAATCTCCACGTTGAAAAATTATTCACCATGTTTAACACTCGCAGGCTTTCTATGCAGGAAGCAACATTAAGCACAGTGAGACTATGTCTGTTATTCTGTCTATTACTTCACCACTTCCAGAGCAAAGCTGAATAAAAACTCTGAATAATTTCAGCTGTTATGCATGGTGCACAGATGCTTCCCAGACTGACCATGAGATGAGACTATTGCATCTAACAAGGTTGCAGCACAAGTGACTGCTGCATAATGTCTTGTTGAATACAAATGTCTGTTCTTATTCCACTTCAAATTTCAGAGAACCTAGAAAACAGAGGACTTGAAAAACAACATGTCTGTATCAAATTTTGCTTTAATCTGGCAAAAAATGCTATGGAAACTTATGCAATGTTGCAAGTAGCTTTGAAGAGAAAACAACGGGAAGAACAAAAGTTTTTATGCAATTTCCTAGAATTCTAAAGTGGTGGGACCTCTGCAGAAGATGCCGAACATCCATGTACTTAGAAAATGGAAGATAATGTGGATAAAGTGAAAGACTTTCATCATCACAAACAGAAAAATCACTAACCATGAAGTAGCTAAAATGTTTGAATCTTTCATAAGGGTCAGTTTACAGCATTTAGAAAGACAATCAGAACATGTGTTTAATTGCTGCCTTGCCTGCTGAGTCAGGAGCAGGAAAATCATACAAACAAGAGCCTAGGCTTCCAGCAAAGGCTTGAAAGAAACCCAAAATTCCTGTCAAAGATCATCATGTGGTACAAGCTGTGGGTGTACGGATTTGACTGAGAAACCCAGCAAGTCTTCTCATTGAAAGAACCCACCATTTCCATTGGTGGAGGAAAAAAATCAGTGGGATGGGGGAAACAAGTTCCCTCTAGTGTGACGATCATGCTCATTGTTTGTATGACATTTATGGAACTGTGCATTACAAATTTGTACCACAAGCATAAACTGTAAACTGACAACACTACACTAATAAATTACAGCAGCTGTACAAAATGTGCATCAAATTGACCCAAGAAGTGAAACTCAGAAGAATGGTTTCTCCACAATGACAACAAACCTCATTGCTCTGCTTTGTCTGCGTGTAAATCTACGGCTAAAAACAAAATGACTTTCTTTTCCCAAAACTCAAAATGGCCTTATGGGGACAAGGGTTAATGCCATCACATAATTCAAGCAATGTCATGGCATGCAAATGCTGAGCTTCAAGAATCATATTTCAAGAAACGTTTAGCATGGTGACACGATTCCTGGGCTTGCAGTATAAATTCATAATGAGACTACTCTGAATGGAACAACATTGATTAGAAGGTAAGTGTTGTTGTTACGGAGAGACAAATTCAGTCCAGGCACTAGGTAACAGCACCACATACGGTGACAGCACCACATACGGTAACAGCACCACATACGGTAACAGCACCACATACGGTAACAGCACCACATACGGTAACAGCACCACATACTAACACGAGCCTTCAAATGGGCATCCAGTAATTCAGTAACTAATCCATTACATCTGCAATTAAAAGGACCACAACACTCAATCAGATTCAAAATTTTATACTAATAGTACGAGGTAATACAACAAAATAAATTTTCATGCCTTAAAAAAAAAAAGGGGGGGGGGGGGTGTCTAGTAAATATGAATGTGTTAAATTTCAATCTGAGCTTGAAAATTTTGGATCACCAACCAGTTTAAAAAGAAAGAATTAAAAAATACACACAACAAAGATAGCTAGCTGTAATAAAATAGTAATCTTTTGACCAAAAGGAGTACAACATGACAATTTATCCACCAATGGCTGGGTGACATTTGGTGTTATATCAACCAACATCTGCACGACTGCTATACTACAAGTAAAATATTTGTCAGATTTTATGTATGTGCATATTTTTCAAAGACATCACAAACGTAGTTTTGCAAGAAGTACTGATTATTTGAGTACCAATTCTGTATACACACAGAATAAGTCAGATAAACCTCAAAGTAACATATACTTTTATCAGTTTGTTACTGTTGACTCACACACAGTATCTTATATAAACGTACAGGCAAGGTTATGACCTACTGCCATACCAAGTTCCACAGTTATAGCTCCAATGGTTTATCAGTTATCACTATAAAACTACATGCTAATAGTATACTTGCACAGCTGCCACCTTCGTCATTTTGCATTCTACAGAAACAGTAACTAAACAAAATTTTAATATTTTGCTAAGATTTATCAACATATTTCAACACAGAACTCTAAGTAAGTGGCACTAGCATTGTTTCCATGTAAGAAGTTCACGAGTCCACGGTGCTGTTATTACTGACTGTATAAAATTAATAAGAAGACTGCCTATATATTCACACCAAGTTTTGTTAAAATCAATCAACTGGTTGCAAATCTGACACATGGGGGTTACCCTGTGATGTTAATACATAAGCTTATTTTTTTTTTCCTTCTTAGAGAGAAAACTAGGCCAAAAATGATGTGAAATTTACATACATATAATTTATGTAACTGTGATCTACATCTATCTGCTTACAGAATTAAGTTTAGTTTCCAACTGACTGCCACGTGCTAGGGCCATTCCTGCCCAGGAGTCAAGGCGAACAGGATTGACACACACATCTAGCAAGTAGTGTCTAATTGCCTTGCCCTGCAACATAAATCCATACTTTAACCTTCTATCTATTGTGTTTGCATGTAATTATGTGATAATTAATAATCAGATGATGATGACAGGAGTGAAAATTACAACACTTTCACTCAGATCACTTGAAATTTTTATATTAATGTATTTCTACTTACACTAATAGGTGGAATTACTTTCTCTATTGTATTAAATTACTAACACATATCACTTGATTCACAACTGAAAGAAGAAAGGCAGAAAAACACTTAGAAAGAGATTCTACATTCCTGACAGCAAATACAGTAACTGCCACTAAGTTGATGAGCAGTGATAAAGACAGAGGTAGAGCTTCTCTGTTGTAACATCTCTAAATGGTACCACAGAATATTGTTGGCATGTACGTACCCAGTTTGGAGTATGTATATATGTTGTGTTACTTATCAGCTTATATTAAATTTTAACAGATGAACAGAATGTTGTCCCATTAAAGGTATACCCTCTCCACCCAAAAGGAAAAACAATGTCCCACTTACAGTTCTTTGGCTGGCAGCAGAAACCTGGCATATTAAAGGTCATACACTAAAGGTTACTAACCTATCTGTGAAGTCTTACCAACCGGCTGTTACAGATATAAGCCCTAAATATATGGCAAGACAAGAAAATACCCAGTAACAACATGTAAGTTAAAGGTACTTATTCTTTGTATGAAATGGCATGGACTCCAGTCATCTGGCTCAGGACAGAGATAAGCGAAAGGCTCTTATGGACACAATAATGAAAATTCAGGTTCCATAAAATGGTGGGAATTTCTTGACTGTAAGAACTATCAGCTTTTCAAGAAGGACTGTGCTCCAAGAAGTTAGTCAGCTATTTACAATAACTACACTTTAATCACTGGTATCATCTTCACTCCACATTGGATCCTTAGAGTGGACATTTCAAGGCCCTTGAATCCTGTGGCTTCATTTCAGTGGACAATTCCTAGCCACATTCACACAACTTCATATGACCATTTTACACAAAGGTGACATGTTTGTGTACATTTCAAACATAACTCATTAGATATTTATTGGAGTAAAGAGAAGTTCTGAACAAAAATTGTAGGGAAGAATGAAACACACATTTTATACCATCTGCATACTTTCCAGAAATTGTATGGTTTTTCAGATAATTAAATAAAAGACACAATATTCCAACATTTCTAAACTCAACAATCAACAACAGCAGTCTAAACATATGTAAAGATTTAAGTGCTCAGGTTTTCATGGCAGGTGTTGACCACATAACTGTCTTTTCTTTGTTCCTACCTCATGTACTTTTGTCCTCGGCTATCAAGGAGTAGCTATCACAGATATCCCCAGATTTTTTAATTAACAACAAAGTGAAAGTGTGCAATGACACCCTTTTAGAATTCTGTGTAAGATAATTATGAAAAACATCACTTCATATTCAATTACTTACCCATTCATTGACTTTGAAATAATAGTCAGCCAAGAGGTAGTAAATTGCTGACATCGAGCGAGGCAACTGATTGCGAGCATCTAACACAGGGAAAGATGGACTGGTCCCATCAATGTATGCCATCACCTTCTCCACTAAATGTGCTTCAAGTAACACAAAACATTATTATTATTATTATTATTGTTGTTGTTGTTGTTGTTGGGGTGGTGGTGTTCTAATAGCCGTGTTTTATGACAAATGCATCTGGGTCAAAATTTCTACCTAAAATGGCCATAGTGTACTTACCAGTAATCAATATTCCCCCCCCCCCCCCCCC
>Ga0268261_10000913_pt1 | contig 19677 bp, 22 predicted proteins | sample TergutNc150P1_FD_190353 | JGI IMG/M metagenome (GOLD analysis project Ga0268261, IMG submission 190353) | Nasutitermes corniger P1 segment gut microbial community from laboratory colony in Florida, USA - Nc150 P1 (SPAdes) (version 2) | ecosystem: Host-associated > Arthropoda: Insects >...
AAAGAGGCCACACCTGTTCCCATCCCGAACACAGAAGTTAAGCTCTTTAGCGCCGAGGGTAGTACACACGTGCAAGAGTAGGACGTTGCCGGGCCATTCTTTGACCACCTGTATGGGTGGTTTTTTTTTGTTTCCTTCTATTTTTGATGAAAAAGTACAATAAATTCGCCATTCGCTATTAAACTTTGCGAAGAAATGCTGTATAATATAATAGTTGCTTTCCATTATAAGGGGGATAGGAAGTTCAAGCCATATAATTATAAGCGCCAGAACTGGGAAACCAGTTGACGAGGAGAAGGTTATCGAAAATTTCGGCGGATGCCTTCCAGTGCCATGCTTGCACTGTAAAACGAGGACAAAGATGAGCGGTGACGTTTAGGACAAAACCTAGTTAAAGCAAATCAGAAAGCGGCTCCCATCTAAATTATAAGGAGTTGTTGTCAGTATGTGTGGAATCGTAGGTTATATCGGGAAACAAGATGTTACGGAAATATTGCTAGGCGGGCTTGAAAAGTTAGAATACCGGGGGTATGATTCTGCTGGAATCGCTCTTTTCAATGAAGAAGGCGTCCACGTATACAAAGACAAGGGGCGGATTGCTGACTTGTGTAAAATTGTTGACTTTGAGGTGAAAGCGACTTTAGGGATTGGCCATACACGCTGGGCGACGCATGGCGGTCCTGGGAAGACTAATTCCCATCCGCATCAATCATCATCTGGGCGTTTTACCATAGTCCATAATGGGGTGATTGAGAACGAAGGGATGCTCCGCGAGAAATACCTGAAGGATTACCCCTTCAAATCGGAAACGGATACTGAGGTCATCGTGGCTTTGATTGAACATTTTGCTAACGAGAACAAGGCGGATATTGATAATGTGATTCGCCATGTGATGGAGCTTCTCCACGGTTCTTACGCCCTTGGTATCTTGGATGCCAACGAACCAGGTGTACTTTACGCTGCGAAGAATAAATCCCCGATGCTTATTGGACTGGGCGATGATTTTAATATGATTGGATCCGATGCCATGGCGATGCTGCAATGCACCAATCAATTTTTAGAAACTGAGGATGGGGAGTTTATCCGATTAACCCGTGAGGGGGTTACCATTTATGGAATGACCGGGTACGTAGTGGAACGTGAGCCATTTACAGCGACCTTGGATGCATCTGACATTGAAAAAGGGATTTACCCTCATTACATGTTAAAGGAAATTGACGAACAGCCATCAGTTATCCGCCGCATCGTCCAAGAATATATCGTTAATGACGAAATCGTCATTGAGCAAGACATATTAGATGCCGTCAAAGAATCCGACCGCATTTACATTATTGCAGCAGGTACAAGTATGCATGCGGGTTATGTTGGCAAGCAACTGTTTGAGCAAATGGCGGGAATCCCAACGGAAGTCCATATTTCTTCAGAATTTGTTTATAGCACACCCGTCGTGAGCAAGAAACCGTTCTTTGTCTTTATCTCCCAATCAGGGGAAACAGCCGACAGCCGTGCAGTTTTAGTAAAAATCAAAAAGCTCAATTACCGTTCTTTGACCATCACAAATGCACCGGGTTCAACCTTGTCTAGGGAAGCGGATTTCACATTGCTCCTTCATGCAGGACCTGAAATCGCCGTTGCATCAACGAAAGCATATACTGCGCAGATTGCCGTACAAGCCCTTTTGGCTGCGAAAGTTTCAAATGAGCCTGGCATTGATTTGGCACGTGAACTGGCGATTGTTGCGAACGCGATTGAAATCCTTACCAATAAGAAGGAGCTTTTTGACCGGGTGACAAAAGAACTTCTGACCCATCGGAACTGTTTTTATATCGGCCGCCATATGGATTACTACGTGGCGCTGGAAGCCGCCCTTAAGCTGAAAGAAATTTCTTACATTCAAGCGGAAGGGTTTGCTGCTGGGGAACTGAAGCATGGGACCATCGCCCTCATTGAAAAAGGGACGCCGGTCATCGCCATCATCTCTCAAGAAAGCATCAACCTTAATACCCGTTCCAACATCAAAGAAGTCAAAGCACGGGGGGCTAAGGCCTGTGTCATCAGCATGAAGTCCATCAGCTCATCGACCGATGACATTGTCATTGACGACGTCCATCCGCTGTTGACCCCATTGGTGACGGTAGTGCCGACGCAGCTGATTGCTTATTATGCAGCCCTTCACCGTGGGTTTGACATTGATAAGCCCCGTAACCTGGCTAAGTCAGTAACGGTAGAATAATAACTTAGGGGTCGGGGCGAATGCCCTGCCCTTTTTATGATGGATGCCATCCACTTGTACATTCACCTATACATTCAGTTAGAGAAAGAAGGAGAAACCCATGACCCACATTTCTAGCAATATCGAAGCAGCAGCATCTTTACTAAAAGCGGGGGAAGTGGTGGCGATACCAACGGAAACGGTCTATGGGCTCGGGGCGGATGCGACCAATGACGCGGCTGTTGCAAAAATATTCGAAGCCAAAGGTCGCCCAAGCGACAATCCCCTCATCGTCCACATTGCCGACCTAAAGCAACTTCATCCCATTGCCGGCAGTGTCCCGAAAAAAGCCGAGCAGCTGATGGATGTTTTTTGGCCGGGTGCATTGACGATTATCCTACCAAAAGGGGAAGGGCTTTCTGATAAAGTGACGGCAGGGCTTTCGACGGTGGGGATAAGAATGCCTGACCACCCCATTGCAAGGAATATCATCTTGGAGGCTGGACTGCCCATCGCGGCTCCTAGCGCCAATACATCAGGGAGGCCAAGCCCCACAAGCGCTGCCCATGTTTGGGACGACCTTCAGGGGAAAATCCCTCTGATTGTGGACGGCGGGCCTACGGGCATCGGGGTAGAATCCACCGTCATCGACTGCAGCGTCCAATCCCCGGTTATTTTACGGCCAGGGGGCATTACCCAAGAAGAAATCGAAGCGGTTATCGGTAAAGTGCAGATGGATGCCGGGTTATTGGAACAAAGCCAAAAGCCGCGCTCCCCGGGCATGAAATACAGCCACTATGCTCCCATCGCCCCTTTGCGCATCATCGAGGGAAGCCCCGCTTTTTTCAAGGAGCAAATCCAGTCAGCGAAGGAAAGGGGGCTAAAAGTAGGGGTTTTGGGGATTCATGAAAAACAGTCCGATTATGAAGGCGCAGACATCATCTTGACTTGCGGGCCCAACCCCCGGTTACAAGATGTCGCCCAAAAACTTTACGCCAACCTGAGAAAATTCGATGAATATTCTTTGGATGTGATTTTAAGCGAGTCTTTCCCCCGGGAAGGTTTAGGCCAAGCCATCATGAACCGGTTAGAAAAAGCCGCAGGACATCAGGTCATAAAAGAAGACGGCAATACAAAATAGGATATTCCCTAAAACTAAGGAGTATCCTGTTTTGTATTGTGTTTCAAAAACTTGCTGTATCTGTTTTAGAATGTTTCAAAAATTTCTATGGCCGTATCGGAAAGTGTTTCAATGACCAAAAGTTCCCGTTTCGGAAAAGTCCCTAAAATGGTTAGTTCCTTGACCCCTTTTTCATAGGCGGCTTCATTTTCAAACTCATAGATGCGCACCAGGTCATTTTCAAAATAAAAGATGGCGCCATCCCTGGCATTTACCAGTTCGTAAAGCGGGCGCTTGTCCAGGTTTATATCGGCTCCGGCTTCATGAAAGGCCCTCAAGGCGACGTTTAAAGTAAAGCCGAAGTCGCTCGGGCGTGTTTTATTGGCGCAGCCCCCTAGGGCTAGCAGTACGGTAAACAAAGCTGTTGCAAATTTTTTCATCGTCATCATCCCTTTAATTAAGCATAGTCTACTAGGAGTATGCCACCAATTCATCAGGATTATGTATAAAACCTAATCATTAGGAAACGATAAGTTTGCGAAGTTTTCGCACCAGGATGACGCTAATGAAAATTTTAAATGCATCCCCCAGCAGAAATGGGAGGACGCCTATAAGTATGGCATTGGAAAGCCCCATCCCCGTCACAAACATCAACCAGGGAATGCCTAAAAGGTAGTTGGCAACCAAGGCTAAAACCATAGGGAGTGCCAATTTTTTTGTGGTTTTTATTAATTGGGCACCTAAAAGGCTGCAAACGAGGTACCCAAATATAAAGCCGCCAGTCGGTCCAAATAAAGCCCCAAGCCCGCCATTGAATCCTGAGAAAACGGGAAGGCCGATCGCCCCGAGCAAAATGTAGGCGAAGGTGCTTAAAAAGCTGATTTTTGGTCCGAGCAAGGCAGAGGCGGTGAAGAGGGAAACATGGGCGGAGTTGACGGGAACGGGTCCAATCGGTAAAGTTACCTGGGCCAAAATGGCGGTAAGGGCTGTAAAGACAGCGGCAAGAGCCAGAGGGCGCGCCTTCATAACTTAATCCTGACTTCCCCGGCACTGAGGTTGTGGACGGTGCCATTATCGGTCTGGGCTACCAACCGCCCCATGGCATCGATGTCCAAGACCTTGGCGCCATAGGTTGAGTTGCCATCATTAACGGTCACTTGCTTTCCTAGGACGTTGGAATAACTTTTGTATTCTTCTAGGAGCGCATCCCTTGAAGGGCATTCTTCTAGCAGGGAAGTGACGATTTCACCGATGATGGATTCCCTTGCGACCGGGGTTTCTTCCATAGGGGATAAAAATTCGACAAGATCCCCAATTTCCGCAGGAAAGGGCGTCAACGGGCAATGGATATTCAGGCCAATGCCAAGCAAATAGCACTTATCCACAGCTTCCGCTAAAATCCCCCCTATTTTCTTGCCTCCTAAAAAAATGTCGTTTATCCACTTGATTTCAAGATTTTTGCCAGTCAACCGGCGCAAAGCCCGGCAAACCATCACACCGGAAAAAATGGTCAAGAGGGAAAGGTCTTCTAAAAAAAGCTTGTCCCGGTCTAGGATCAGTGTAAAATAAGCCCCCGTTCCTGCCGGTGAATGAAACTGCCTGCCATAACGGCCTTTTCCCTTGGTCTGACCATCTGCAGCCACCAATGTCCCATGGCCAGCCCCCGCTTTTGCTAATAATCTCGCTGTTTCGTTGGTGGACTCGAGCGACTTGAAGGCATGGATTACCCCTGAAAAATGATGTGGGAGGAACTCCCGTAACTTAAGGCGGTTTAGTGTATGTTGGGGCATAAGGCGGAACTCCTCTCGCATTTTTGTTAAATTGGATAATGTGGGAAAAAAACTAAAATAATGCTATAATTTCTTAATTATACCCGAATCATGTCTTAATTTCAATAATGGCTTCCTTTTGGGGCTAAAATGCTGTTTTTTCGGTAGAATTATTTGACATTCCGGGGATATAAAGGTAAAATTTAAGTTAGTTTGAGGTAAAGCATAGTACCAGAAAATGCTTGCCGAGTCGAGGAGGAAACAACACATGTTAGATCAAATCAAATCCGTAATGGCGGAAGCGTTAAACGTAAACGAAGAAGAAATCAATTTAGAGTCCAACCTTAAAGAAGATTTAGGAATCGATTCTTTGGATGCAGTAGAATTAATCATGGAGCTTGAAGACACTTTTGACCTTAAAATCGAAGAGTCTGAAGCAAATGGTTTTGTGACAGTTAAAAACATCGTAGATTTCATCGAATCGAAATCTGCTTAATTTATTCGATGAGAGCCCTAAGGGGCTCTTATCCATTTATTTATTAGCAAGATTGCTTGGTCGAAGAAAAACGGTCTTAGTCGAAGCAATCTTGCTAGTCTGGGATTACGGGATATGAAAAATTATTGACTGAGGTGGAAGAAATGGAAGTTAAAGAAATACAATCAATCATCGACATGCTTGAAAACTCAACATTACATAAATTACAGCTTAAAATCAAAGATATGGAATTGACCCTAGAAAAAGAAACAGCACCAACTGTCCAGTTAAGCCAAGTATTGCCAGCCGCAGCACCTGTTGCCCAGCAACCGATGGCACCGGCTGCCCCTGCACCAGTTGCAGCAGCCCCGGCCCCGGTTTCCAATGGGACACTGGTCAAGTCACCATTAGTAGGGATTTTCTATGCGTCATCCAGCCCAGAAGCGGCACCTTATGTTAGCGTAGGGAGCACAGTGAAAAAAGGCGATGTGGTTTGTATCGTAGAAGCAATGAAAATAATGAACGAAGTCAAAGCACCGAAAGATGGTGTCATTAAGGAAATCCACCTGGAAAACGGGGAATTGGTGGAATTTGACCAAGTTCTGATGGAGATCGGAGAATAAACGTATGTTTAAAAAAGTTTTAGTAGCCAACCGTGGGGAGATTGCGGTCCGCATTATCCGTGCCTGCAAAGTGCTTGGCATCGAAACAGTCGCCATCTATTCAACAGCAGACAGGGAAGCCCTTCATGTGCAACTGGCAACAGAAGCGGTTTGCGTCGGGGGCCCTCAGGCAAAAGACAGTTACCTGAATATCCAAAATATTTTAAGTGCGGCAACCCTATCTGGATGTGATGCTATTCACCCCGGCTTTGGGTTTTTATCTGAAAATTCCAAATTCGCGCGCTTAGTCGAAGAGTGCGGGATTACTTTCATCGGCCCAACTCCTGAAATCATCGACATCATGGGTAATAAATCCAAAGCACGCGAAACCATGATGGCCAACGACGTCCCAACGGTACCAGGTTCCAAAGCCCTGATTTCCAATGTGGAAGAAGGCATGAAAGAAGCAGAGTCCATCGGGTACCCAGTCCTTATCAAAGCCGCTAACGGCGGTGGGGGTAAAGGGATGCGCGTCGCCTACGCCCCGGAAGAGTTCGAAAACGCCTTCCATATGGCGACATCCGAAGCGAAAGCCAATTTTGGGGACGAAGATGTCTATTTAGAAAAATTCGTCGCCAATCCCAAGCACATCGAGTTCCAAATTATCGGGGACAACCATGGAAATTACATCCATCTCTATGAGCGGGATTGCAGTATCCAACGAAATCATCAAAAGGTCATCGAAGAGGCGCCTTGCCGTGCGTTGTCTAATGAAGTGCGTGAGCGCATGGCAGCAGATTCCATCAAAGCCGCCAGGGCCATCAACTATAATAATGTCGGGACCATCGAGTTCATCGTAGATGCCGATGAGAATTACTACTTCATCGAAATGAATACCCGCATCCAAGTCGAGCACCCAATCACGGAGATGATAACAGGTATTGATATCATCAAAGAACAAATCCGTGTTGCCAGCGGGCATGTCCTTTCCATTAAGCAAGAGGATGTGAAAATCAACGGTTATGCCATTGAGTGCCGCATTAACGCAGAAGACCCGTTCAACGGCTTCCGCCCATCAGCGGGTACCATTGACACGTTAGTCTTGCCAGGAGGGCCTGGTATCCGTGTGGATTCCGCCATCTATCAGGATTACTCAGTCCCGCCATTTTATGATTCCATGATGGCAAAACTGATTGTCCATGGCAAAAACCGTTTAGAATGCATCCGAAAAATGCGGGGCGCTCTTGAAGAATTGATCATTGATGGGGTGACGACCAATATCGAGCTGCATTATTTTATCATGCACAACCTTGACTATGTACAAGGGAAATTTGACACCGGGTTCATTGCCGGTTTCTTAAAGGAGATGGAAGAACATGAGCAGTTTATTCAAAGAGCGTAAAGAAATGCTGCTTGGCTTCAAAGCACTCCGCTCCAATAAGAAAGCACCTCAATTTACGGGTGAAATTCCTGACGGGCTCTATGAAAAATGCCCAAGCTGCGAGAAAACAATGCTAAAAGAAGACATTGTGGAACACTCCTTCGTGTGCCCTCACTGCAACCATCATTTTAGGTTGCGGGCGGCCGAGCGCTTGCAGCTGACGGTAGACCCAGGAACGTTCAAGGAACTCATGTCCTCCGCCAAATCAGGGAATCCATTGGAAATGCCCGGGTATGAAGAAAAGTTGCAGCGGGACCGTTCCAAAACTGGCCAAAATGAAGCGGTTGTCACCGGTTTCGGGCGCATTGGCGGTTATCCTTATGCCATTGCCGTCATGGACAGCTATTTCTTGATGGGAAGCATGGGGGCTGTTGTCGGGGAAAAAATCACTGCCCTGACAGAAGCTGCTACGAAACGCAAGCTTCCCCTTATCATTTTTTGCACTTCTGGGGGAGCCCGGATGCAAGAGGGAATTTTATCCCTGATGCAGATGGCTAAAACCAGTGCGGCCATCGGTCGCCATAACCAGGAAGGGTTATTATACATAGCCGTCCTTACCCATCCCACAACGGGGGGCGTAAGTGCCAGCTTTGCCATGCTTGGTGACATTACCTTAGCGGAACCGGATGCCTTAATCGGCTTTGCCGGCCCAAGGGTTATTGAACAGACCATCAAGCAGACCCTTCCAGAAGGCTTCCAACGTTCGGAATTTTTACAGGAGCGGGGCTTTGTGGACAAAGTTGTGAACCGCAACGACTTGAAAGAAACAATCATTAAGCTGTCAAGGCTTCATGGAATGGAGGCAAAAGGATGAGCCTGCCTGAAATGGAAAAACAAATCAAGGGTTTGCAGCAGCAAATGGCCCAAATCACCATGGACACGCCAGCTGACGAAAAACTTCGCTTAGAGCTGTCCACCCTGATTGCCAATATAAAAAAGGACGCATACGAGCGGCTGACACCAGGCGATAAGGTTTACCTTGCCCGTCACCCCCTGCGTCCCAATGCGAAATACTACATTGATACCTTGTTTGAAGATTTTACCGAACTTCACGGGGACCGCCTTTATGGGGATGACCAATCCATTATGGGCGGTATTGGGACTTTTGATGGGAAACCGGTAACGGTTATTGCCCAGATGAAAGGGAAAACCCTGGAAGAAAACCTGGTCCATAACTTCGGCATGCCTCATCCAGAAGGTTACCGCAAGGTTATCCGCCTGGCCCGGCAAGCTGAAAAATTCGGTCGCCCGATTATCAATATCATAGATACCCCGGGAGCATATCCTGGAATCGGGGCTGAGGAACGTGGGCAGGCAGAGGCCATCGCCCAGTGCCTGATGCAGTTTATGGAGCTGAAAGTACCAGTCATCGCCATCGTTATCGGTGAAGGCGGGTCTGGGGGAGCACTAGCCCTGAGTATCTCCGACCACATCATGATGCTTGAGCACAGTATTTACTCGGTCTTGTCCCCTGAAGGATTTGCCAGTATTTTATGGAAAGATTCTGCTCGGGCAGGAGAAGCCGCACAACTGATGAAACTGACTGCCCAGGACTTAAAGGAATTTGGCATTGTAGACAGCGTCATCAAAGAACCGGTTGGTGGGATCCATAGCTGGCCAGATTTTACGACGACCCAAATCCGGGAAAAACTGACTGAAGAACTTGAGAAGCTGGCGGCACAAAAGACAAGCCTCCTCCTTCAAAACCGATATAAGAAATTTAGAGCAATTGGAGTTGAATAACTATGAAAATCATTGGGACCGGGGCTTATGTTCCATCCACTACCATCTCCAACGATGATTTATCCAAATTTGTAGATACGAACGACGAATGGATTTCCACCCGCACAGGAATCCGCAGCCGCCACATTTCAAGTGGTGAGAATACTTCGGATTTCGCAGTAGAGGCCGCCAAAAAGGCGATGGCAGCTGCCAATGTAACAGCGGAGGACATCGACTTTGTGATTGTCGCCACATTTACCCCTGACCAGTTCACACCAACGGTTGCCAGCATGGTCCAACACCGCCTTGGCATCCCTCAGGCCATGTCCTTTGACTTGAATGCGGCTTGCAGCGGGTTTGTCTATGGCTTGACAATTGCTAACGGATTGATGCAAACTGGGCACATCAAGTGTGGCTTGCTAATCGGGGCTGAAACTATCTCCAAAGTAACCGACTGGTCAGATCGAAACACCTGTATCCTGTTCGGAGACGGTGCCGGTGCTGTCGTGTTACAACAAACGGAGGATTCAGCATTCCTCCAGGCGGAATGTAAAGCCATCCCAGATGTGGACGCTTCCCTTTCAGCCGGCGGCGTGCCGATTACCAACCCATTATTCAAAGAAGAGCCTAAGGATCTGTTCATCAAAATGGCAGGGCAGGAAGTCTTCAAATTTGCGACTAAAACGGTTACAGCCTCCATCACAAGAGTTTTGGAAGCTACTGATTTGACAAAGGATGAGGTGGATTACTTTGTGTGCCACCAGGCCAATTCACGAATCATCCAAAAAGTTGCCAAAAACCTAAGCCTTCCAGAGGAACGTTTCTTCGTCAACTTAACCAATTTAGGGAACACGTCAGCCGCCAGCATCCCAATGGCCCTTGACGAAATGGTTCAAAACGACATGCTGAAGCCGGGAATGAAGTTGGTCCTTGTAGGCTTCGGAGCCGGATTGACATGGGGAGCATCATTAATCGAGTGGAGGTAATGAACGTGACATTAGATAAATTATTGAATATCAAATATCCCATGATCCAAGGGGGGATGGCCAACATCGCGACGGCTAAGTTTGCGGCGGCTATTTCAAATATCGGTGCGTTGGGGATTATCGCCTCAGGTGCCATGGACGCTGAAACGTTGGAAGCGGCCATCATTGAGTGCAAATCCTTGACGGACAAGCCATTCGGGGTCAATCTGATGCTGATGAACTGGCACATGGATGCGCTGGTAGACGTGGTTTGCAAGCATAAAGTGCCAGTGGTCACAACAGGTGCCGGAAATCCAGGCGTTTACATGGAAAGGCTTAAAGCAGCGGGAACCATCGTCATTCCCGTTGTACCGAGTGTTGCCCTTGCCGTGCGTGTCGAGCGTGCGGGAGCCGACGCAGTCATTGTTGAAGGGACTGAAGCAGGCGGGCACGTTGGCGAGTTGACGACCATGGCTTTAGTACCTCAAGTTGTGGATAGAGTAAGCATCCCGGTTATTGCAGCAGGTGGTATCGCCAGCGGGAAGCAATTAGTTGCTGCTTACGCACTAGGTGCATCTGGTGTCCAAGTCGGGACTTGCCTATTGGTTTCCGAAGAGTGCCCGGTACACGAAAATTACAAGCAAGCTGTTGTTAAAGCGAAAGACACTGACACAATCGTTACAGGGCGTTCAGCAGGCGTTCCGGTGCGTATTTATAAAAATAAGATGGCCCGTACTTATATCTCCCTTGAAAAAGAGGGGAAAACGGCTGAAGAACTTGAGCACTTGACATTAGGGGCCCTTCGTCGGGCGGTGCTTGAAGGCGATGTGCAAAATGGTTCCGTTATGATTGGCCAAGTTGCGGGCATGCTAAAAGAAGTCAAGCCTGCCAAAGAAATCATTGAAACTATTTTTGCAGAGGCGCAGGCCGAAGTTGCCAAGCTTCCAACGTTTAATATCACAGCATAAGGCGGGGATTTGATGAAAATAGCATTTTTATTCCCGGGCCAAGGCGCCCAATATGTGGGAATGGGAAAAGAATTATACGAAAAATACCCTGAATTTTTTACGGCTTTGGACAATGCTAAAATCGACCTTGATTTGAAGCAGCTGGTATTTGAAGGCCCTGAGGAAACCCTCGGGAAAACCCAGTACACGCAGCCAGCCCTTGTTGCGGTGGAACTTGCCACTGCAAAAATCCTCAACCATCATGGGATTAAAGCCGATGTGGTGGCGGGGCTTAGCTTAGGTGAGTATGCCGCCCTTTCCTATGCGGGCGCATTCGATGAAAAAACAGCCGTGGAACTGGTTGCCAAAAGGGGGCGCTTAATGGAAGAAGCCGTCCCTGCTGGGATTGGTGCCATGACAGCGGTCCTTGGCCTTGAAGCCGACAAGCTAAAAGAAGCCTGCCAGCGGGTAACCGGGTTAGGGGTCGTGGAAGTTGCCAACTACAACTGCCCAGGGCAATTAGTGATTGGCGGGCATCAGCCTGCCGTTGAAGAAGCGGGGCGCATCGCTTTGGAGCTAGGTGCCAAACGTGCCATACCATTAAAAGTTTCCGGCCCTTTCCATACTTCTTTGTTAAGCGAAGCGGGCAGCAAGCTGCGTGTGGAACTTGAACAAGTTCCAATGGGGGAACTTCAAATCCCTGTCGTCTTTAATACGACAGGCGATTTCGAAAGCCAGAACTTGGCGGATACGCTGGAACAGCAAATCCAATCATCGGTATTCTTTGAAAAGTCCATCCGCACCATGATGGCTGACGGGGTTGATACCTTTATCGAAGTAGGCCCTTCCAAAACGCTGGGTGGCTTCATTAAGAAAATCGACCGTAAGGCAGCCGTTTATAACGTGGAAGATTTGGCAAGCCTCGATAAAACGATTGAAGCACTTACACAGGAGGGTTCAAATTAATGGGAAAAACAGCATTAGTTACCGGTGGGTCGAGAGGGATTGGACGTGCCATTGCCTTGAAATTCGCCCAGATGGGATATAATATCATGATTAATTATGCCGGCAATCAGGAAGCGGCCTTAAAGGTCAAAGCGGAATGCGAAGCCCTTGGCGTGAAGGCGGAAATTTTTGCTGCCAACGTGAAAAACAGTGACGAGGCACAGGCCATGGTCAAAGAAACCAATAGCATTTTTGGCTCTGTGGATGTGTTGGTCAACAATGCGGGAATCACCCGTGATGGCTTAATGCTTCGTATGACAGATGAGGACTTCGAGGATGTCATTGACGTCAACTTGACAGGGACATTCAACTGCCTGCGCGCGGCATCCAAAGTGATGTTCAAGCAGCGTTCGGGGAAAGTCATCAACATCACATCGGTTTCAGGTGTGGGCGGAAACGTTGGGCAAGCTAATTACGCAGCCTCCAAAGCTGGGGTTATCGGCCTGACTAAAACAGCGGCCCGTGAACTTGCAGCCCGTGGGATCAATGTCAATGCCGTTGCCCCGGGATACATCGAAACCGACATGACTGACGTGTTGAGCGACGAGGTCAAAGGGAAAATTTTAGAGTCGGTCCCATTAAAACGTTTAGGAAAAGCCGAGGACGTCGCCAACTTAGTAGGCTTTTTAGCCAGCGAAAGCGCAGACTACATCACCGGGCAAGTCCTTCACGTCGATGGTGGAATGATAATTTAAGGAAAAAGTGCAGCCGGCCCGTATGTGAGTGCCCGAATTTTATGTAAGCAAAGGTTCTTGAGCATGTCTTTGGCTCAAGGTTCTTTGCTGGAGTAAAATATCGGGTCGAACGGTCGCCGGAACTGGATTATAAAAGAAAAAGTGCAGCCGGCCCGTATGTGAGTGCCCGAATTTTATGTAAGCAAAGGTTCTTGAGCATGTCTTTGGCTCAAGGTTCTTTGCTGGAGTAAAATATCGGGTCGAACGGCCGGCGGAACTGGATTATAAAAGAAAAAGTGCAGCCGGCCCGTATGTGAGTGCCCGAATTTTATGTAAGCGAAGGTTCTTGAGCATGTTTTTGGCTCAAGGTTCTTTGCTGGAATAAAATATCGGGTCGAACGGCCGGCGGAACTGGATTATAATTTAAGGAGGCCTTTGTTCATGAAACGAAGAGTTGTTATTACAGGAATGGGAGCTGTAACGCCGGTTGGCAACAACGTGGACGCTTTATGGGAGTCCATCCAAAAAGGGATTCACGGAATCGGGCCTATTACCCGTTTCGATGCCGAGTCCATTAAAACGAATTTAGCAGCCGAAATCAAGGATTTAGATAAAGAAGTGTACTTAACAAAGCAGGAATCACGTAAATTGGACCTTTTCACCCAATATGCGATCATTGCGTCGAAACAGGCTTATTTGGATGCGGACTTGCCGGAATCCATCGACCGTAATCGATTCGGGGTCATGATCAGCTCCGGTATCGGCGGCCTTCAAACCATTGAGGACAGCCACGCGACTATGATGACCCGTGGTGCGGGTCGGGTATCCCCTCACTTCATCCCGATGTGCATTGCCAACATGGCAGCGGGCAACGTAGCCATTGCCCTTCAGGCGAAAGGGATCTGTACTTCCGTTGTAACAGCTTGTGCAGCAGGTGCCAACGCCATTGGTGACGCTTTCAGGTCAATCCGTGACGGTTACATGGATTACATGATTGCCGGTGGTGCCGAAGCGTCCATCACCCCATTAGGGATGGCAGGATTTGCTTCCATGCGTGCCACTTCCGAAGCCACAGACCCGAACCGTGCATCCATTCCTTTCGATATGGAACGCAACGGCTTCGTCATGGGCGAAGGAGCAGGTGCCATTATCCTTGAAACGTTGGAATCTGCCCAAGCCCGTGGTGCCCATATTTACGGTGAAATCGTCGGTTATGGGGCAAGTTGCGATGCTTACCACATTACCGCCCCTGAATCCACTGGTGACGGAGCGATGCGTTCCATGACCATGGCCCTTGATGATGCCGGTGTCGGGACTGACAGCATCGACTACATCAATGCCCACGGGACTTCCACACCTCTTAATGACAAAACGGAAACGAAAGCAATTCGCGGGGTCTTTGGGGAAGATGCTAACAAACTTGCGGTATCTTCAACGAAATCCATGACAGGCCATCTCCTTGGTGCAAGTGGGGCTGTCGAGGCGATTATCTCCTTGAAAGCACTAGCGGATGGGTTTATCCCGCCTACAGCCAACTTTAAAGAGGGAGACCCGGATTGCGACTTAGATATCGTTCCAAATGTCGGGCGCAAACAAGACATCCACTACGCCATGTCTAATTCACTCGGATTCGGTGGGCATAACGCAACCCTCATTTTCAAAAAATGGGAGGATGAATCAGCATGATCCTAAACTCAAACCAAATCCAGGAAATCATCCCTCACCGCTATCCCTTCCTTTTAGTGGATACCATCGAGGAACTGGAGCCAGGGGTTAAAGCGGTCGGCAAAAAATGCGTCAGCGCCAACGAAATGCACTTCATGGGGCACTTCCCCCAAGAGCATGTCATGCCAGGCGTGCTCATTATCGAGGCATTGGCCCAAGTAGGTGCGGTAGCAACTTTGTCCGTTGAAGCCAACAAAGGAAAAATCGCCTACTTTGCCGGCATCAACTCCGCCCGTTTCAAACGCAAAGTCATCCCAGGGGATGTACTGACCCTATCCATCGAAATCATCAAACAACGCGGCCCCATCGGCGTCGGCAAAGCCATTGCCACAGTAGACGGGCAAGTAGCCGTGCAAGCAGAATTGATGTTTGCCATTCAATAATGCAGTAAGGAGCTGGTCAAAAATAAGCTGAACAAGTGCTATCCTAAAATCTATACTAGAATCCTTCTGTTTCAGGCATAATATGAGAAAGGCGAATCGCCGAATTTCAGATTAGCGAGGTAAGTATGCCACCAAAAAATAAAAATTAATACACCGATAAAATATATTATTTGCCGCTTACTGTCCTTTCTTGTTCCGCAAAAAAGGAAAATGGCGTTGTCAAAAGGATCCATGTTGAATTGTCCGGCGACGATGGATGCAAGGCCATCAATCCCCCGGCGCATGTCGGTTTTGCCTGCAACCATGAAAATATCCCTTACGCGCGTGTAATCAACCAGCATCTTTGACCATCTCCAAAATGGCGTGGACCATAAATTTGTCAATGCCGTTGTGCAGGGAAATTTCCAACTTTCCTTTTTTGATGTGGCAGGTAGGCGCAATGGAGATGCTCCGTTCATGGCTTGGGTGTGCCGGGCGTTGTTCGATCAAACTTACTGGGATGATTTCTGGTTTCGTCTTCATCATGTAAAACCTCCGATTTAGGATACCTTCATTGTACCAACATCAGAGGCTATTTCATATCCATGCTTTTATTTCCCACTTACACAACACGAATAGAAAACGACCTCCCAACAAGGTATAATCAGGATACCATAACAAGAGGTCGATTTTTATAATCAAAGACAAGCAGTTTTTAGAGGTACTCATAAGATTTCCGCATTAGAGTTGTAAAATAGTTACATAAATAGAGCCCATTATTCCATAATAAGGAGGTATTACAAAAATGCGTAGAGAAGGTAGGATAAATCATGCAAGCAGCACTAGTGGCACTTTCAATTTTTCTTGCAGCTGACTTAGGATTACCAGTAATCATTCCAGCTCCAGAACTCCCCTCCCCTCCTATTTCCCCCGAACCTCCTGAAATCGAACAACCTCCTATTTCCCCCGAACCTCCCGAAATCGAACAACCTCCTATTTCCCCTGAACCTCCTGAAATCGCACAACCTCCTATTTCCCCTCCTCAGCTCCCCTCTACGGGAGTTGAAATTAAGAGCCTGGAGTTAGGGAATGGAAAAATTACTCAGTCAAATGCCTAAATTCATCCTTTCTGAAAGATAAAACCTTCACACGTTAATGCCATGTCGCCAACTTGAGCTATATAGACGGACATTCTGATTTAGAATGCTTTCAGAAGGAGGAACAAGGTTATTCACCAGATTGTAGCATGTGCCGAATATGGGCAAACTATTAAAAAATCTCGGAGCTAGGAACCTGCTGAAACTTTTAGGAATCTAAAGGTCGCAACTGCAAGAAGCCATCGAACAAGTCAAGGAAGTTATTCGCTACAACAAGAAGAAGGACAAGCTGCTTTCCATACATGAGCGGCTCCTGACTGTCCAGCTCCTCCTTCAGGAAAAACCAATGGCAGATATTATGGAGGTCATTGGCCGCAACCCATCCACCATTTACAACTATGCTGGCTTGTACAGGGATGGGGGAATCGACGGCCTTGTCAGCCACAAAAATCACCTAAAAAAATCATCCTAAATTTCAGAATAATTTCATGTTTTTGCTTGATTTTAAAAGCTCCGATCTCAAGGAGGGGTTTTTCAGCGGCATCCCCCTAAACTAGCCAATCTCAAGAACGAAGGTGGCAATGACCAAGGAAGGTATAGCTTGGGTTGGATAACAAATGGAAGAAGTCCTTTGCTGGGTAACTATTTTTGGCATAAAAGAGCATAACCTTTGACGATGTACGGCATCCATGGTATGATTATATTAACAGGGAGATACCTGCTAAGTAATTTTTAAAAAACCGAGGAGGAATTTTAGCATGTACAAAATCATCGACTTGCCTTACGCATTTGACGCTCTTGAGCCACATATCGACGCGAAAACTATGGAAATCCACCATGACCGCCATCATCAAGCATATGCAACTAACTTAAACGGATTAGTTGAAAAGCACCCAGCATTTTTCGAAGGGAAATCCATCGAAGAAGTGTTGACAAACATCAACGAAGTGCCTGAAGACATCCGTCAAGGCGTTATCAACAACGGTGGCGGGCTTGCAAACCACGACTTGTTCTGGACAGTATTAGGAGCAAACATGGGCGGGCAGCCAACTGGCGAACTAGCTTCAAAAATCAACGAAAAATTCGGTTCTTTCGAGAACTTCAAAACTTTATTATCTACAACAACTGTTGGGCGTTTCGGCGCTGGATGGGGTTGGCTAGTAGTGAATGCTAACAACGAACTAGAAGTATTGGCAACGTTAAACCAAGACTCTCCATTAATGGATGGGAAAACGCCAATCTTCGGAATCGACGTATGGGAGCATGCTTACTACTTGAACTACCAAAACCGCCGTCCTGACTACGTTAACGCAATCTTCAACGTCGTTAACTGGGCAGAAGTTGCACGCCGTTACGAAGAAGCAGTTAAGAAAAACGCTGTTTCAAGCGTAGCTTAATCAAATAATACCAAAGCCGGTCCTTTCGACCGGCTTTTTATGTATGCCTAAGCCGCCCAAGGTGAATACTAAAAACGGAGGTGGCCCTTTTGAGAAGAAAAATCGGCATTGCACTATTGGTACTATTTGTCATATTTGGCGGGGGGGGGATTTATGCATATTCGAAGGTTAAGGGGACTATGGATGATATGTATACAGATGTTGGGCATGAAACAGGGAGAGAGGGAGAAGTCGATATTGGCTCAGACCCATTTTCCGTGCTTTTGCTAGGGATTGATAAGGACGAGGGCAGAACGGATACAGGCCGCAGCGATACCATCATCATTGCGACGATCAACACCGAAACCAAGTCTACTATCTTGCAAAGCGTTGCCCGTGACACCCTCGTCCCCATCATCGGCAAAGGCATCAACGACAAAATCAACCATGCCTACGCTTATGGCGGTGCCCAAATGTCCATCAATACGGTACAGTCATATTTAAACGTGCCCATTGATTATTATGTAGAGATGGATATGGATGGCTTGAAAGCATTGATTGATGCTGTTGGTGGGGTAACCGTTGAGAATGAGCGCTTCGCATTTGAATATTTAAATCATTATTTTCCATTAGGGACTTTGGAATTGAACGGTGAGGAAGCCCTGGCTTATAGCCGCATGCGCTATGAAGATCCAGAAGGGGATTGGGGGCGCCAAATGCGTCAACGGCAAGTCATCAATGCGATTGTAAAAAAAGCTGTTACTTTTCAAGTCAGCCGATATGATGCTATTTTGAAAGCGATGGGTACACACACTAAAACTAATATAACCATGGGGGATGTACTGAATATTTCAACTCATTATACAACAGCGCTAGGTAGTATCGAAGAATATAGCCTACAAGGAAATGGTACGGTGATTGATGGGATCTACTATTTAGTTGTACCAGAGGAGCAAAAGCTAGAAGCTACCAACCGCCTGCGGACCCATTTAGGGTTGAAATGAAAATAATAAAGCACTAAGGCGGTCACGCCTTAGTGCTTTATTATAAGCTTGAATAACGTAAATACTGCAACCCAGAATGGGATTGCCATTAAAGTACCGAAGAAGCAACCACGGGCAAAAGAAACACCGTCTGAAACAAGCTGTTCGTCCGGGAGCCAATTGGATTTTTCCTCTGAATCTTTCTTCATGTCATCGCCACCTTATTGGAACGCTTACTAATTAATATGCTGTAGTTGGAGATCCATGACAAAATAGAGAGATATTTTTGATATTATTCAAGTCTGATGGACACTACCTACGAAAAATGTTACAATTAAGGAAATAGTGGCGAGAGACTGCTTAAGATTCGGGAGGATGACATGAAGAAATTTTGGAAGATTTTTGGTATTGCATTTGGGGCTGTGGCGCTTATCGGAGGGATTTATGCATATGTCGTGTTTAATGCGGCCACCGATTTAGTGGAAGCGGTATATAATCCAGTCGATCGGCAAGAAGTCAGGGGAGAAGCTGTTAATTTAGGCGATGATCCTGTTTCTATCTTATTATTGGGGATAGACCGGGAGGAATTTCAAACGGGAGGCCGCTCGGATACGATGATGGTGGTGACTATCAATCCAAATGAAAATTCTGCGTACATTCTTTCCTTAGCCCGTGATACATTTGTAACGTTGGCAGGCAGGGGAACTCAAGAAAGGCTGAATCATGCATTTGCTTGGGGAGGCCCTCAAATGGCGATTGAAACGATTGAAAATTTTCTAAATATTCCCATCGATTTTTATGCAGAATTGGACATGAATGGCTTTGGTTCATTGATAGATGCAGTCGGCGGGGTAACTGTTGAGAATGATTTTGCCTTCACTTTCCACAATATGCATTTTCCTGCGGGAGAGCTGACGCTGACTGGTGAAGAGGCATTGGGATTCGTCCGGATGCGTTATGAAGACCCACGTGGTGATTTTGGGCGTCAGCTTCGTCAACGGTCCGTTGTTGAAACGTTAGCGAGGGGGATGATTTCCTCCGGAATGACAAGGTTCCAGCAAATCTTTGATGCGGCGGAAGGTTATATTCTAACCGACTTGAATATGAGCAACATCACGAACCTTTTAATGAATTATTCTGGGGCGATTCGCAATGTCACCCAACTGGATTTATCCGGGACCGGGACTATTGTTAATGGAATG
>Ga0268261_10000914_pt1 | contig 19672 bp, 4 predicted proteins | sample TergutNc150P1_FD_190353 | JGI IMG/M metagenome (GOLD analysis project Ga0268261, IMG submission 190353) | Nasutitermes corniger P1 segment gut microbial community from laboratory colony in Florida, USA - Nc150 P1 (SPAdes) (version 2) | ecosystem: Host-associated > Arthropoda: Insects > Digestive...
TGTGTGTGTGTGTGTGTGTGTGTGTGTGTATATATATATATATATATATATATATATATATATATATATATATATACCGTAGTGTGTTCATATTTGTGTGTTTTTAAATGTAATTTTACCGTCGGCAATGTGTCCTTTACAATGGAAACTTTTCCTTCATTTCTCCAAAAAACCTATGTTCAACTCACTTGTATTTCGTACGTTCTAAATGTTTCACTCAACACTTATTTTTTACTCACCCGAACATTATTGAAAGCAGTGAAAATAATGAAGCGCCTCATCATAAAAAACAAACACATGTACAATGACACATTAAAACACATAAATCTATTTTTATTAAAAGTTAAATTTGTCATTTTCTTTAATTTGTCGTTTCTTCGGTCTCAATGCTGTCTCGCTTTTCTTGTTCTCGCCATTTTGGAATGAGCAATTTTGAGGTCTATTTCGTAAATAAAACATTTTTGATCAAAATGACAAGTTTTAAAAACAAAATTACAGCCTTTGAAAAAGTAAATTTTACCTTTTCAGTATAACCGATTCGATTACTTTTACGGTTGGAGATAACAAAAGACGTATACTTAAATTACACTTAATTATTAGGTCAGTTTAATTTTTAGGTGAAATAAATACATTTATCCAATAATTATTTAAATGTGCTATTCAGCATCTCTTTAGTTCACGTTTTTAATTTAAATATTTAATTGCCCCTAAGGAAGAACTGTGTTAAAGTAGATTCTACATAATAGCAGTCACATGACGGTGTTATGGTCTACACGTAATAGGCAACACGATGCACTATAAATGCACAATTTGCGGGTTTGCTGTTCAACGGTACGCTGATGTGCAATGTAATATTGATAGCTAAGTTTGAAGTTTAGTGCTAACGTCTTATAATCTTATTCGCATCTAACTAGCCACATATGTAACAAGGGAAGGACATGAATTCGCCCTTTGTGAATAAGGATGTTTTTGGAGGATATTGTCTACTATCTATCTATTATTGTGCTTTCGTTTTATATTTTGCTTTCTTAATTAATAACTGTATTTATTGCAAGGGAAAGAAAATTGTGAAGATTTTCACAAATATTTATCTGAAATACACTTTTTTATTCGCATAAAATGATAAATTAAACTGTACCATAAATAATATTTCTTTAGAAAAAATAAATGCTCTGCTAACCTAGGCTGTAACACCGTTCAGCCAAATATAATCCAAAAATATTACTGTGTAAGATTGACCACAAGTCTTCCGAAATTCGTTTCAAAGTGACGAGGTATTTAGCCCTTGAGATTAAATAGAAAAACACCTACAATTTCTCCCAGTCAGTTGGAATAGTGTTCCTAACATAATTCAAATTTAGGTGTGAAGCGTTTCATTCAGACGACCTGCACTCTGGTGACACGGATTAGAAATCGCCGACATTCTTGTCTAATGCTAGCATCTGCAGATCATGTAGAGTTTCCTCGAAGCAGTGTCTAAACTTACAAATTATGTCATAAGTTCCATGAACTACTCACGGAAATGCGGTAGAAAATTTTATTAGAAAGCACACTTATATGTAGGATAATGATAAATAATTTGTTAAATCCTTTAGTAGAGAAACATCTACACCTCTGCCTTGTCAAGGGTAAAATTAAAAATATTCGCAATGGACTAAATTTCAAACATAAATACCTACAGAACGACCGAGATGAAAGTCGTGTTTACAAAACAAAGAAAGAAGAAACATATTGCACCAAATAGAAAATGAAATTCAAAATAAAAACTCACTTGAAGAAAAAGTTCCAGAAAATCAAAAAATAATATTTGTTTCAGAATTTGAAAGATCGTATTTACATATTAAAATGAGAACCTGGGAAAATATTTATGGGTTCTGAAAATAAGTACATTTCTTTAATACAATAAAAAACTTTTACCAGTTTCTTTAAATGTAATTCCATTATTCTTCCACTGCAGTTTCCTAAAGATGTAAGCAATATTTCTCTGCGGAAATTCGCCTTTACCAGTTGAAACAGTGCCACATCCCACAAGGCTTGATTCGGGAACTAAATAACTTGCCTTTCCCTTCTCTCACACCGCTTACAACTAAACACTGCGACCGATATACGCTGACAGTTTCACGAAATATTGACATTTTTATGTTTTGAAGCCTGTTGCCAAGTAACTTTGACGAATGAATATTTAATTGTCACAGTTCCACAGTCGTGACATCCAAATTAGCAATTAATAGACAGGCAGGATAAAATCGGGTTTGTTCGCGTCTACTGTGTGTAAAGTTTTCAGTACTACTAAAGGCTAAATAGTTTATTTAGTTGTTGTTAGGGAAGGTCAAACAACCTTAATTTATGGAGTTTCGAATGGTTAATAAACGGCAGATAACTTGTGAAATATTCATAAATGTTTTAGAAAGAAATTGACGGTATAGTCGTTTGCTGCAAGCAGTTGCAAGGCTGAAATGGCATCAAAAATCTCTCTCGCAAATGGCTGCATAGTGTACGCCAGCGTCGCGTGCCTGATGTACTTGTCTGTACAAGTATATCAGGCACGCACACACATAGACAACATACAGCCACATACCAAATAAACAACTTGACGACGCAAACAAGCACAGAACTAGTAACAGCACTAAGCACGAAAGACGACCCCCTGAAGACGGTCAAACAATTGTGATGAAAACATGTAGGGTTTTAAAGATGTGTTTTACAAAGTTTTTTAAAAATTTAGTGTTTTAAATGTGAATGAGTTTTAAAAAGAGTGCATGAGTTGGTTCGAATAAAATAAATATAACAATATGCACTGTGCGAAAGTAAAGATTATGCACTAATATGTTTAGTACCCATATTTTTATTTCTTTAACGAATGCAGTTTATATTATCAGTTGATAATTTTCTACTTAGAAATCAATACAGATTATGCCCAATAATTTTGCTTTGGACCTGTCGTAAGACAGACTACTAAATGAATGAATATGGAGTAAACCTCGACAGCAAAAATTTGATAAATTTGGTATATTGAAAAATTATGTTCCTCATAAATTATCTACTTATTTTCTTACTTACTTACTTACTTAATGCATGGAGCAGAGTCCGTTTTGAGAATCAAATCGGTTTTCAGCTATTCAAGCAATTCCCTGCATTTAATGGAAGACGAAAGTTTGTTACCGTAGTCACAAGTGTCCGCCACCTCTCCGTATCCTGAGGCAGATCGATCCAGTCCATGTTCCCACAAACCATTTCGTAAAGATCTATTGTAATATTATTTTGCCATCTACTCTTGGGTCTCCCAAGTGGATTCCTTACATCGGTTATCCTTCAAAAACTTTGTATAGGCCTCTCCTCAACCCCATAGTGACACATGCTGCGCCCAATTCATTATTTTCGATTTTAGTACCCGAAAAATGAAGGGTACAGGGACAGGAAATTAAGCAATGCATTACGTACTTTCTCCAGTCCTCTTTTTCCTCATGTACCCTGGGCCCAAATATTGTTCTCGGCATCTTTAGTTTCTATTCTCTCCCACATGAATTAATCACTTTCGCTGGAATTTAATAATATCTTGTTACTTACGTCTTTATAGATTTCCAATAGCTGTTTGAACGCCAAAACACTTCTCTGAGGCAATAGTGGTTCTGCTGACCTCATCAGACATTAAGTCACAAATCTCCTGAGGATTTCCGTCTTAACACAAATTGCTTCAATTTGATATATCAGGATTAATTCCAATAAGCCTCAAACTTCAGCCGCAGGTAACAATAACCAGTCTAGACCGATTCTACATATCAGTATTTTGTACGAATTCATGCGCGCTTAGATCAGTGTGTTTCTGCTGACAGGTTGAGACGTCTTCATTCGTCTGCTCACGAAGGAACCGCAAATCACGTGGCTGGAAATGGGTCATAAATTTGTCAGTTTATCTTCGATGGTTGTAATTGAAAATGATGGGTACTTCGTGGATGTTATCTGGCTAAAATAAGGATATACCGTAATACCGAGGACAGGAAATCTTTTTCCGATATTTAGAAGAACTTTTACCAGAATATACGAGGTATATCACATCTACCGTGATAATATTCTCCAAACATTACTTTAATAACGAAGGGAGATTCAATGCCATTATTGAGTTACCTATGGGATTAAATAGTCGCGTGTAAGAATATATAAACTTCCTTCTTATCTATCAATATCGCTGTGTACAACAACGTACAGCTGAACAGCAACACCGCCAGTTGTGCATTTATACTGCATTGTGTTGCGTATTACGTGAAGACCACTAAACTCTCAAGTGACTGTTTTTAGGGAGGGCTACTGTGACACAGTTCAACTGACAGTTAAATTTCAACTTAAAAAAGTGACCTAAACAGATAATATGTAGCAATTTCAAACCATTATTTGATAATTAAGTATTTAAAATTAAATATTACCTAATAGTTAAATATAATTTACATATATGTCAGTAGCTGTCTCCAACCATAAATATATTCAACAGGTTTTATCGAAAATGTAACCTCTTATTGTACACAGATCGTGTTTTTGCTTTAGAAATAATCAGTTAGGTCACAAATGATATTTAATGATGCAACACACGTCAAAATTGCCTTTTCCTACATGGCGAAAACAAGAAAGGACGAGAGAGCACTCTGACGGACTAAGAAACAAATTACAAAAATGACAAATTTACATCTACTAATAAGCTAGTCCTTTTTTATATTGTGTCATTATTGGTGCGTTTGCGCTATTTCAGAACACGTCTTTCCTGAAGGTAATTGAAAGTAACTTGTTTTTGAGTCACGTTGTAGCTCAGACGGAACACATTCTCATTATTTCTTTTGATTTGCCGTATCTATTTATTAATTCTCCGATCTCATGCGATTATTACGTCATCTTTTTCGACGTAAAATACACGTTTAATGTAACACTGAAACAAAGTTACCAAAAGTCAATACGTATTGATAAATACAAAGATATTATGGTTCACTATTCTCTTATGGTGAAAACTGCTCTGCCAGGCCCAAAATTAGATGCAAAATTCATTGTCAGTGACACTGGATTCCAGTATTTTTGTTCCAGTAAATCCCAGACGCCTTAATATCGTGTCAATTGATACACTTATTTATTGGTTGATTACCTTAAGTTTTGTTTGTTGTTTTGAGCCAGCAGCATAGTCTATTAATTTTCTTTTTGATAAGTCGATTTACTTTGATATTGTGAGTGTAGCTGTTATGTAAACGGAAAAATAAAGAAAACATGTAATTCTAAATGAAAGTCAAATGTATTTTTATATAATATGCAAAAAAAATGTGAGCTCCATATTGTGTTTTGTTTCCCATATATGTCGCAAAATTACAAAACATTACACGGTAAATAATATAATATTATAATAAAATAAATCATACTCTTTTATTCTTCTCTATGACTGTCATATTTTTACAATTTTTTGGGTCGATACATGGTTATAAAAGGAAAGGAAGAGAATTGTCGAGAAGCTAACTTAGCAGTTCGCACCAGATGATGATAAAGATAAGTAACGTAAACTTTTCATCCAAAACTGGTGTTAATTACCGCCAGGAAAATTTGACAAGCAGGTGCACATTATGAGAAAATACCATAGAGTGTATGTGTGTGATAATTGTCACTCTGTTTTAAAGTTACATAATTTCGTATTTATAAAATTTCTTGTGCAAAATTAGTGTAATTTTTCAAATCTGTTCAATAAATTATTTTTATTATTATATTGTAATTTTGACCTCGTTTCTTTCTTTTCAATGTTCTAAACAAAAACACTTTATTAAAGTGAGCGTTCTGTAAGCTACAGAAATAATTAATATCATTCATTTTACAGCTAAAGCACAAGATAACAAATTTGTTTTAAAATTAACCACCAATGCAAGACACTTGAACGTGCTGTAAAAATCAAAAACCGGTTTATGAGTTTTGCTTATATTTTTCTTTTTACTAACAATATATATGAATCGCAATTAAATTTTATAAGACCTAATTATACGAAGCAGTGACACTGTGTGCAGACGAGGTTTCATCCTTTTCTGCAGTAACAGAAGTGGCAAGGTTAATATCGAACTGCACATTGACTGATCGACTCCAAAACTAAAGTCTTCCACCAACTAAATGTGTGTGGGTTTCTAATTTAATGTGTTCAATTGTTTGTGTGTAATTGTATTTGTATAATTGTTTTATCAAACAAGTTCGTATTTAATTTGCGTGTCTCCTTATGTAATCCACAAACTCGACAATTAACGGCCTATTTCTGATATTGACCGCAAAGCGACAGGTTAAAATAAAGAAATTTGTTTATTGTTTAAATTAGTTTAAATTTGTAAGAAGATTTTTCCATGTCACTACATAGACAAGATAAAAATTATTTATGTAATAAATTTATTAACTTAAATTCCTTTCTATTTTTTATCATTTAATTAAGGATTCCTTCTATAAGATACAGAGTTATGTTCCATGAAACTCCAAAACACATTTTTACAGGTAACATTTACAAAAACTATATCATACGTTGGTATCAGAATGTTTACAATCCTGATGAGTTTGTTTCATCATGTGATCCATTCTTATACATATATGAGTGCTAGGTTGTCATACTCTTGGAAGGAAGTTCTACAGAATATAAAATTTGTGTAATTTTTCAGAACTGTGAATAAATGAGGTTCCTTGACTTGTGTGATGCTACATTTACAATTGCTTCAGTTCAGAATCTTGTGTAACTTTATTGTGGGTACTGGTGTTGTGCGGACAACAGTCACGTTAATCACTGTGTTTTCAGGTACTCACTTTCGAGAATATTATGTAATTACAGTATTTTGGGATGTGACATAGCTCACGTTTGTAGGATGGGAAAAACGAATGACGATGATGATGCCGCCTGTCATTGCAGAGAAAAAAAGGAAAGAATTCTATTTTAATTTCAACCACATAACGCCGCAAATGAATCCGTAAGCAAATAAACGCCAAGATCCGATGTGAAATAAAGTTTTATTTCGATTAAAGTCGTGAAAATTGTGGACAATCCCATTAATAATCCTTGTTCAGCAACTACATGTCATGCACAACAATTCAAACAATCTCTACATAAATGAAATGAATATCAGTCTCAATACAAGTTGATTTTATATTACGGGAAATTTTAAATAAAAATTAGAAGATGTGTTTTAAGTAATTTTATGTTAATGCATTATATAATGTAAATTTTATAATAAATGATTTTTATATATATAAATTACTTTAAAATATATTTTAAACAATGTTCTAAGTAAAAGTATATCCTCATGATTTTAAAAATAGTTAATATTATAATGAAGTCATAATTTATTTTGAAACATACATTTCAGTTAGAAAGATTAAATATACTGTTCCACGAAAAAGAAATTGCGTTGAAAATTATATTAATTTCATTCATTTATTTCACTGACACAAAACGAAATATCACACTTAAATTTAATTCAAGCTGTTACAAGAAATACAGAGTTCATCGGTGCAGTTGTGACACTGGAAATACGAACTGCACAACGACAATAGTGACAACAATTTTACACGACTTTCCTCAGGTTGTCTAATAAGTACACGTGGAATAGATCATCACTTGTTTCCTACACATTAATTCAAATTATTATTTAAGGAAAACCGTAACATTTGACAAACTATGAGGTTGTCCACTAAGAGCACCTGTAATTTAACCAAAGGAAAATTTATTCAAATATTACACAAAACGCAACCTTACGGTGTTATATTATAGAAAATTTTCCTGTGCATTTAACACCGTGAAACTGCACAAAATGCAAATTCAGAGACAGGGTGTCCACTGAGTACATAAATGTGTGTGATGTTTGTGATAACTTTAGTATCACGAAGAAACCAACTATCAATCTACTATTTGAGCGATAGAACGTATTCAATTACAAATTAAGTATAAGAGAAATTCTTTGGAAATTTCCGCAGAAGAAATGTGCGAACAAACAAGCCTAACAAAGTGGAAACTCAAATAGGAAACACTTCAATTAATACAGATGTCGATTACACGGGATTGTTTCACACGCTATTCATATCATTTGACACAAAGTGTCTAATTTAAAAAAAAAGAATAAATCCGTTTGAGACTAAATCCGAAGTATTGAATTTGAAACAAGTTCTAATTTATTTTTTAACCACTGCTCAATTAACTATCCCACATGTAAACTAGATCAACGAAATACTACACATAGTAAATAATTTGATGAGGAACTACATTCTTCACATCATTTCTGAGATGTCAAATGCGCTAGAAACAGATTTTCCAAAATTTTTCATTCCTGTGCTTCAATGGAATGAATAGTTCAACCGATAACACATGCAAGTGAACATACTGGCAAGTTTTGGGTGCCAAATCCCTTTGTAGTCCCTACATAATCAAACATAGTGTAGCAGCACACCCATTTTCAACTTCACATTCTTTTGCTTATTACATGATGGTACAACAACTCGACCACGAAGGAGATTGCACTTAGGCATCAGCCCATCAAAACGAGATAGAAGGCAGGTTGCATGTGGTACAGGTTGAAGTTGTAATATTCTTCGAATGGGATAACAATAGCCATCTTCCTAGAACGTAATTGAAACAGGTACAATAGCAGGGATATCCAGTAGTTGTATATACCAGCTTCAACCACACGATCAATAATTTCATTAACTCGCCTCAACAGTGGGTCTCCATGCAACATTACCATTGTTAGGATGAGGGGAAGAAATACGCCGTCTTCTAACATGCATAACATTAGTTCAGAGTTCTGACCACGATAGAAACCTGCAGTGTACTCCATCTCAAACACGTCTTCTTTCAACAAAATATACACATTCTTGTGATACATTGCCCAGTTTAAACAAACTCTACGTGATGTACAATTCGCACGATTTCTTACTATTTCTTTGTCTACTTTTCGCTACGAAGCAACAAATAGTCACTGTGAAATGGTCTGTAGGCTAATTTCATACCTGAGGCGAGGAGCTCATCCATGTTTCGAATTGGTGGTTTATTGCCTGGTTCAATAATAAACGTTGTCAGAAATGCCTGAAACACTGTGCTAAAGGCCAGAAAGAAGCACACCCAGGCAAAGAACAGCGAACGTAGTGACGGTGTGCGTGGCATCGTTGACACTGACACCCCTAGAATGACAGACCAGATGTGAGTGAAAGAACTTTTTACTGTCTTGTACGATTGTCACTCCGACGTGCAGAAGTATCGCCCAACAAGTGTAGTCGAAATGGCCGCAATCACAATCGATATGATCACAACTAACCACAGTTCCACAGAGTGTATCCTAAAGATGCTGCTCCATCTTGGATATTTAACAGAACACGGTACGTAACAGCGAATTCTACTTGTGATATATGAATTTGTGTTGTCCAAATAAATGGTGCTTTGAAAATGAGTTTCAATAGCACCAAAGGCTATATAATCTTCCTTTTCAAAGAAAGCATTATAAGCGTTTGGTCTAGGGACAGAAACAAATTTCATGTTCATCTGTTTCAAAACATCACTTAGTATATCCACCTCCAATCCTTCTATATAAGTCACAACACTCCCATTTGGATACGTGTGGTTAACATATCTCGTATGAAAATATATCTGAGTGTCTATTACATATGCTTTCATAGGACAAGCTTTGAGGTTGTTACTGATTTTTCGTGGAAACAAGTCAGTGTTCTTGGTGAAGTGCCCTTGTACAGAAATAACCCAACTGTCCAGTAGGGTGATATCATTCACCTCAGTACAGCGTTCTGAACTCTGGTATGGAAACCAAGTGTAGACCACTAATTTTATGCCTGTGTCGACATCACTATCTTTTATCGGTCTGCTATATCCTTTGTCTATTATATCATGCAATTTGCTTACGATGATGCAGTTATATATTCTAAGTTTTGATAAATGATGAAATATGTTCCTCTGTTGTGACATTGAGAATTCACTTGTTCCAACCACAACAAACCGAGTTTCAGAATTCCAGAGTCTTCTGAATTTTATTTGGTATATAGCTAGCCTATACATTTCAGCCTCTAAACTCTTCATATTTCCATCATGCATTAATAAAATATAATTGCCATCTATAACTGTAAAGTCATTTTTGTTGGGTTTGCTAATATTACCATTAACAGTAACAACGACAGGCCAGAGAGCAGTTCGGTGAATTTCTGCAATCAGTTCCTGTTGCACATCTCGGTAAGTAGAAGGCGATGATATCACCAGAGATTGCCCTCGTGCAAGATATGTGTGGCTGATGTGTGTCAGACAGCGAACCAAATGAATTTTCTGTAACGTAAAGGTCTTAGACGGCAGCAGTAATCCATTCGTACAAGTGCTGAAGAGCAGAATCACCAACAGCATAACATCAAATTTTTTATTCTGCAAAAAACACAACAAAATTTCAGTGTTCAGTACCGTACATTGCTCTGTTTATTCGACATAAATTTATTACTTTAACAGATACCCTGTATAGTGTCTATCTTCTGTATTGCAACATTTATTAATATACATTTCCCTGCCTCGTTTCACGGATTATTTTCTCCGGTCTGTCTGTTCTGCACAATTTTTATTAAATAATATATTTGCCCCTCATTCATCACTCCCTTCTACTAATTTTGTTACATTGTCATACCAGTGTTCTTATGCTAATTGTATCCCTATAAATATATATATATATATATATATATATATATAGTTAACACACTTTATCCTACTCCTTACGTATTATTTTCTTCTTTACTGGGCACGCTGATAAAGTGTTTTGAACTTTGTCGTCACATTCGGGTAGTTATGCTTTGCACTATGTTTCTGTTTGTAATATCTATATTTCAAGATGTAATTTTTGTAACGCCAGATCTTCTTCTGTTATTATTTCACTTTAATTTCGCTCTACACATCTCCCAACGACCACAAAAGGAAATTCTTGTCTTTAGCAAACAGCTGCCTGTACTTCTAAAATACTAACAATGTAATATTGTCATTTCCCATTTCTTCCGTGTTGAATTTTTAAACAATTTTTTTGTAAGTTCTAATTTTTCTTTTTTTATCACTCCTTCTTTGACAATTTGAATTCTTCCACATTTTTACTTATGATTTAATTCTTGAATTCGCATTACATGATTTATTAATGGTCTTTAAGAATATTTAACCCTGGACTTCTTCGTATTTTTTATCCACTCTGTACTCTATTCATGAACTCTTCTCTGTATTATCTTCACTTTGTAGCAAACGACTTCCTTGTTCCCTGTTTTAATTTCCAACCTACTTCTGTCAAGTTCAAGGCGATATATTTGATAAAATTTTATTATACTTCCATCTTTCTCTCGACTTATTATTATTATTATCATTATGTCTCCTATGCCATTCGGAAATACGTCCAAATCCCTAATACTTAATATGTAATGAAAAATTTATTGGTATTATTTAATTTAGAATACAATATATATCCATAGCTAATCATCCGCAGTTCGATCGTTTTAATAAGAAAACTGCCTACTGTAAATTTCCAGATTTTTGCAACGAATCAGTGCAGAAGAAATGCTTGGATATTTGCATGGAATTAGACGTAAAATTAAATATACCTAATTGATTTCCTCCGAAAGTAAAGAGAATTAACTTCAGTCACCATTTTGGAAAACAATGTTGCTTAGATTCTAAAGTATAATATAACCAGGAATAAGGCTAATTTGTGCAAATTACTAGTTTTATTGCCATTAGTTCAGAATCAGTATAGGACAGAGAGTAGGGGAAACTGAAAAGTTCATATCTTATGTAAATTGGAAAATTCGGTAGAAACAGTTTATGTTTGCGGATCTGCCAATATTTGTAAACAGAACCAGAATACGAGATTAATTTACAAATTTTATTTTTACAAATGATTTATTTGCTCCTTTTATGTTGAATTATGCCAAAGGTAAAAAACAAATTTCGGGTGCTATATTTTCAATATTGTAGATGAAACAAAGAAACTCTCAAAAACTCCGTAAATGGTCAAAACTGCCAAAATATTTCTTCTTAGAGAAAATGCTGAATTTCTTTTCTTAAATTTTATCCGTTAATTTGGGACAAGAGACTTAAATTCTTCACTGATTAATATATTTTTTATTTTCTATTGGAAAGTCAGAGAAGAAAAATTTTATGTCTGTAGTTCGGAAAGCAAAAATTTTTAATATAATAGAAAGAATAAAATGGGTTTCCGTAAGAAACAAAATATGTGTCTGCTCCTAAAAGATAAATTTGGGCTATCTTTACCGGAAATGTAAACACATAAACCAAAGCGCTTCTTGCACAATTAATGATATGAGTTAAGAAGAAAATTTGATTATTATGCATGATAATAAGGCAAGAATTATAGAGTGACCCACAAGCATGTTTTAAGAAATTTGGATTTCCATTCAGCTGAAGAAACAAATTGAAAACGGTTCTTTTTATTATAAGATGTGAGGAAATTGAGATGTGGTAATTTGGATTGCAGATATATGCGGTTACTTTGGTACTTGCATCAGCGGGTAAATTAGATCCGGGAAGAAATATACCAAAACAGTGTAGATAAATTGAAGTCTTCAGTACATAAGTAAATACCAGTTTAATTTCCAAAAGACTGCGTTTGAATCTAATTTATAATATCCGTATAATAACACAATATAATTCGTTATTGATAACATAAATATTCCGTCACAAACTTTAAATAACAAAATTACTTAATTTTACAAATCGGGTGACCAAAATCGCTGAGGTTTTTCCTTGTTAAATATTAACATATTAATTGCAAAGTGTAACTTGCGCAAGAAAGATAAGCTAGCTGCTGCATAATTATTCTTCTCTTTGAGTATATTTCTAAAGCAGAGAAAATATCCTCTTGCACAATATACTGTATATCTAGATCTGTTATCATTTAGAACATATTCAGAAAATAACAGTTCCTCTGTATTGTTAACTTATCAATAATTCATACGTTGCATCGAGACAATTTGCCATATAAAGGCATAAAATGAAAACAATTAGTGACTTCAAGAAATAACAAACTAAAAAATATGGTGTTCTTAAATAAACACAGACACTGATATCACAATTTCATTCCTGCGTTCAAATTAAAGAAAAATCAATAAACAAAATTTGTGGACAATGGAAATAAATTTTTCAAAATTGCCACGAATTAATACCACTTACGCATGTAGACATCAGAGTAATAGGTAAAAACGGTTTATATTTTAGTGTATTTTGCTATACAATACAGTAGAGTACAATATAAAACAATATTACTAATTTAGGTTTGTGTGGGACAGGACGCTTTAGATCCTTATTTGAGACTTGTTCTTAGGTGCGTTCGGAAAATGTGATAAGCGACCATTTGTTTTGTCATGCCTCTCCGTCTGCATGGATCAAGTCGTTTCCCATAAGAAGAATTTTCAATAAAATTAATATTAGTGTCTCTTAAAAAAACTTGCAGAAAAATAAGATTCTTTTAAAATTATTAGAAGAAAAATTGGATTTTTTTATCTATGCATATTTATAGAAATATTTCTACGAACTCTTCGCATAATGAGAAATATTTCTGAAGAATGAAGTAAAGAAAATCTATACACATATTTTATGCTCAATAACCCTTTTCACAAACCCGTGCCTTTTATGGGACAAGGTGAGAATTATATAGTACAGTCCGATAGACTACAGATTGGAATAATAAACCGTGCATGAGCTTTAAATGCTGGATAATTAGGACTAAAATCACCCACACTACTCACAATTCATACCCCTTACACGATGAAAATTGTTCGGCGAACATGTCTCAAAATTTGTTTGGCGGATGTCTTGTTAGATCTTTCCTAACGTAAAATATTCTTGAGAAGTAACAATAAGTTTTTGCTTGTAAGAAACAGCTGCTAAAGATGGACAGTGATTGATTTACAAAATATTTTTGGACCATTATTCGGCAATCAGCCTTCAATTTTCTTGTAATGACACACCTCACTCTGTTACAGCGCTTACTTAAAGTAACACTTAAACATTTTAGTGCAACACAATGCAACAAATAGCATTCTATACAGCTACATGCTTCTGTACCTAAGGAATCAACATCAGGAAAATCATAAAAAGTTTTTTAAAAATCCACTCTTTGAAATTTAAAGAAAAATATAAAATCCTGATTTATTATAAATATTTTTTTTATTACCTGATGAGTATTTCTTGAGAATCGAAATGTATAGTACTGAGGGTGCGATTTATTAAATTGAGTTTTGTTTGACTAAAGTGTTTGTACTGTTGTTTTACTCAGTTTCCCGTTGGTTGCGACACAGCGAATTTGGCAAAGACGTTGTGAATCTCGACATGTGCCTAGCCACAGCATCACCATAATATGGGTTTGAGGATTCTAGTCCAATATATCAAGAAAATTGCAGGGTTTTTACACGACGCCTACACACAATATGATGTTTCCAAATCGGAAATGCGTCATTAAGGTCGAAATATAGCTAGATGATAAATATGGAAGAAAAGAACTAAGCAATAATAAGGACGCAATAACTGCTCTTCCCAGGCAGCAAAGGGTCAATAATAAACAGTGCTGTAGTGACCATACATGTTACGGGCCGAAATGTTGACCAGCCATACTAAAAAATATAGTATTTAAATTGACTTGATATACGCATGCGCGATAGTTTGAAATTTATATAATTTGTCTAAAATACAGTTTCTTTACTAGCATAACATTATAAATTAAAGATGCAACTTAACTAACATTTATTTAGAGACGACCACCACTCTGATAACAGAGGCTGTAACGCAGTCTTGCTGAAAATCCGACTAACCATATTACAGTGTAGGAGTGACCAATATCCTTCCGAATTTTTAAAAATAAAATAACATATTCAACCCTTAATCTTAACCACAAAAACACCAACCATTTCCCTCAGTCCCTTGGTATAGTTTTCTTAACATAATTCCGATTTAGGCCCTCAAGTGTCTCATCAAGACGGCGCTGTTCTCTGAAGACAACAAGAAATATCTTCCGACTTATGCTTTGAGAATCAAGCAACGTTTACCAATCTCTGTAAATAAAATGCCATAAATCCTCCACACGTTATCCGGAAGAAGTAAGCAATATTCCGCTCCTGAAAGGCAACTTTTACCAGTTGAAACATTACCACATCACACAGGGATTTAACCGGGAACTTCCAAATCGTCCTTTCTCTTCCTTATCACCGCATACAACTAAACACTGCGACCGATACTTACTTACAGTTGCACCAATTATTGTTTTATTTATATGTTTGGAAGCCTGTTGCCATGTAACTACGACGAATGCTAAGGGTAATTGTCACTCTTCAACATTCGGGGCTTTCAAATTATCAAATGAGGGGAGATACAGACCGAGGCCAGGCACATTTATTACTGTCTACTGTGTGCAAAGGACGCTGTTCTTGTAACGGTTGAAAAAGTTTTTAAATACGTCGCCAGAAAGGGTCGAATAATCTGTCTTTATGTAGTGTCGAATGCGTAATAAACGGCAGATAATTATTCAGGTCTCCATAATGGTTTTGGAGAGAAACAGACATGGGAGTCGTTTTCTGCAACATTTGCACTAATGAAATGGCATTACTGATCTGTCTGGCAAATTGCTGAATACTGTAGTTTAGACTCAGTTATTTCTCTGACTTCGAAACATCCATCATTCTCTATTGCCTGTAGTAAAATTCACCCTCCGACAAAGAATATTTTACAATAAAAATATCTCAAATTAATTCAAAGCTACATTGTGTTACACAAAAAATGGCCTTCAATTCATACAGACACGAATCACAAACAACCTTCAGAAAAGAATATTTTACAATGAGAAGTACCTAAAATTGTTCGAAATAATACATTGCGCTAAACAAAATTTTGCGTTTTTCTAAATTGTGAAATCCACAAAAACCTTCTTCATGTCACTCTTAGAACTGAAGAAAGTGCTCGTGTAACAAATAGAGCAGTGTTACTGGCATTTAACGAAAAACTTTGTGTCGTCTTTAGCGTAAAATAAAACGCTCCACATTTCTTAAATTCCTGAAGACTGAAAACTCGTTAGTCACTATTCAGTAAATGTTTAAGTTTATTTCTTTAATTCAATACTTCCTCCAAATTATAGTTGGATTAAATTCGTATACGATGCTTAGCTCAATTCGTCTGAATTAAATAGCATAAATCCCTACATTCTGTGTTCAAATGAGGGTCTTTAGAAGGGAAAGGATTTACTGAGCCATATAATATTTACTGATGGTTTAAAGTTCAGTTTATTTGGACGAAAGTTTCAGGGATCATATGGGACCGTTTTTGTTGGAAAACATAATAAAAATTAAATAATAAAAGTACAATTTACATTATTCTAAATCCATGCACTTAAACTTGAGTGTGAAGTTTCTTAATCTATTTTATCAAGACTTAAGTGCTTATGCATAATATTTTAAGAATTTGCAGACTTTAGAAATCACATTTTCTGTAAAACTTAGATTTCAAAATCAAATTGAACTAGTAGTTTAAGTGGTTTTTGGACATACAATAAGACAATATGTACGTATCAAATGACGTTTTCAATACTCTGATTGGTGAAAAGGTGTTAATTCACTTTGTGTTTAGTATAGGGGATCATAGAATTTACCACCCAAGAGGGAATTAATAATTTCAACAATGATTTGCTTTGGAAATAACTAGAAAATATATCAAACAAACATATTCATAGACATTATGAATGCAATGAATAAGCACAATTTACAATGACCAGCTTCTAATTTTTTTTTAATTATTTCTCATTCTTACATTTTTTTCTCAATTTTGTATTTGCACTTAAATTCTGGTGAATTAAAATGGATCACATTAACCACCGTGGAAAAGCACATTAATCAAAATACGTTTCAGAATTACATACAGCTCAAGAAACATATTCTCCTACAACACTCCTATAATTTACCAAATTACACGGTACCACGATCCAGAAAGCAATAGGATTAATAGCGAGAAGAAAACCTATAATTCCAAACGAATTTACTATTAATTTCAAGAGATATAAAGGCAACATTTTAAGTCTTATTGCTACATATGTGTAAAGTTTTCTCAGGAGTAAGGTAAGCTTAACAGGATTTTGTCGAAGATAAAAAATGAGATTTAAAAATATACAAAATACAATTACTAAAATAGTTGAAATTCTGGTATATACTCATACCAACATATACTTTTGTTCATACGGAAAAGTTTAGAAAACCACTTCAGAAGAAGAATGTGGAAGGAAGATTGCCAATGGTCGATAACATATTACAAAAATCTTCTCAATTTTCATTTTGGACATACTATTTTCTTTGTGCAAATCAAAAGTTATCACTCACCGCAAAACATGTATTTATAAAGTTTGATTGGAGTTTTTGGGTTGCATGATTAAACAGTTCGGTGGGTATCGTCAGGCCTCTAAATTATATAAAATTTAAATTTTAAATATAATGGCCTGACGATGATATTAGTAGGCGAAACATGTAGCTGTGTAAGTCATAACAAATGTAATAATTGGTCGTGCTAATGAGAAAGATCTAATTTGAAAAAACTTTGTGGGGAACTCCGACATTTGCACAAAAAGTAGTCAGATTTGGTGACCTAAGGCACTGAAACTCATTGAATTCATACGAAAATGACGTCATCATAGGAAGCGTAACGAATATACACAAGGGACATTTGAAACAAACTTTTCCAGATGTGACTGTGAATTAATAAAATAAGATACCGTGCAATATCATGTGTAAAACCTTTGCAGATATGGCGAAAACTGCTCTGTTTGGTGCTAAACACACATGGAAAATATGTTGGCACTAATATCGGATGTCAGGCTTTTTTATTGTTGTTCCATTAAGTACCAGACCCCTTAATGTCGTATCAACTGATAAACTTATATGTTTTGCGTTAGATTCTGTTTTGTGTGTTGTTTCGAAAAGGCAACAAATCGTACTAAATTTATTCATGAGACAGCAGATTAATTTATATATATATATATATATATATATATAATGGGCAAATGAAGTAAAAATTTTATTCTACAATAAAACCAAAAAGATATTTGTCGTAGGTTATACAGGAAAAATATAAGCTCAATATTACTTTTTATTGCAGTTTTCATGAGCAAAATTTCAAAATATTAAATATTAAATTATATAAAATTATACGTAATACGGGATGTTATTTATTATCTACTTTGAATTGCAAGTTTTTCCATTTGTTTACTCTATACATTGGTATCAACTAACTGGATGATCTGTTTTATCATAAGTTATGAAGAAATATTAGGAGTTATTTATTGTGTTCTGTTGTCGTAAAACTACATACAATTACACAGTAATAATACAAAATTCTATATATATATACATATATAATTATATGTATATTATTCTTCAATTTGAATTTATCCTTCTTCCTTTTTTGGTCGAAACGTCGCTATAAAATGAAAGAAAGGGAAATGCAGGAATGCTGATTTATCAGTTCTATTCGAATGAAAATGAAGATCAACACCAATAACTTTCCGCCAACATTGGCGTTACAAGACGTCAGTAGTCTGTGTTCAGAAACCTCAAAATATGCAAAACTACCCTACAGTGTAGGAGTGTGATCATGGTCACCATTGATTCTTAGTTATAGTATTCTGTAGTTATAAAATTACATGTTAAAAAAATATGTCTTATTTCCCAGTGTGTCCACAAATTATATTACAATTTTTAAAATATTAAAATTAGAGCTTGTAGCCATATTTTAAAATGCTGAATGTTTACGTTTCTTTAACAACATTTTAATTGAAATACGCCAAGCTGTCTGGCTTAGTTTAAAGTTAGGCTAAGTGCGTGTTTCAACTCGATTACGCCATGCTGCCTGGCGGAAGGGGTAATTAATTGCAACAATCAGTCTAAGTCCCGTATTAATTAAATAAGAGAAGCTTATTTGCATATTATTTGAGGGTGAGCTCTTTGATCCCGCCGCCATATCTGTTTAAGTGTGACATCACTTTCCGCGCTATCCCGCCGTACTCCCTACTTACGCGTCCATTCCATTGTCTTCAGCATCTTGTTTATTGTTACTGTGAGCAATAGTGAAGTGCGGCCTGCAGATATGTTACGTTCTGAGATATCAGGTACTCACTGTGGAGAATGGTATGTAATTACAGTCTTGTGGGATGTGACGTAGCTCACGTTTTTAGGTTGGCTTGACCAGCGTTCAGGATGTAATATGAAGCCTTTAATTTCAGAGGTGCAGGAAATTCCTGGTTTTAAATTTCTATCACAGAACGACTTAAATGATCAGAAAGACATTAAACACTAAGTCCTGTTGCGAAATAAATTTTTATTAGTGTAAAGCAGTGGAACATTGAAGAAAAATTACAGCATTTTACGTTTTGTGGTACATGTCATGATCAAACTTCCAATACATTTACACATAAACAAAATTAATATCAGTCTAAATGCAGGGGAATATTTTTAGGAAGCGATTTATTTTATTTCATTAAAATGTAGACGATATAAATTAAGTAATTTTATATGAAATGTAGGTTTTATACAAATGTAATACAAAATAAATAGTTTAAAATAAAATTTGGAACGACGTTCGTAATTATATATATATATATATATATATATATATATATATATATATATT
>Ga0268261_10000915_pt1 | contig 19667 bp, 19 predicted proteins | sample TergutNc150P1_FD_190353 | JGI IMG/M metagenome (GOLD analysis project Ga0268261, IMG submission 190353) | Nasutitermes corniger P1 segment gut microbial community from laboratory colony in Florida, USA - Nc150 P1 (SPAdes) (version 2) | ecosystem: Host-associated > Arthropoda: Insects >...
CAGGACCATGTTCATGAAATCGGACACTGTAGGTATTTTCCCGAGAGCGGGTTACCGTATGGGAGAACATCAGTCTATTGAGGGTCTTCAATGGCTGGCGTATATTGAGCGGACTAAAAACATTATACATGCCGGTAATGCGAGGGATGTCCATTTGGCTGGTGTACCTAATGTAAAAGTTGATGGGTATTGTCAAGACACTAATGAGGTTTTTGAGTATTTAGGCTGTATTGGCATGGGTGTCTTTTCATGAGCTATCGAAATAAACCCATTTGCAACACTGATGAGACACTGCAGAACAGGTACGAGGAAACAATGGCGAGGTTGCAAAAAATCAGACACTGGAAAAAATGTTTTCGATCGGGGGGTGCGAGTTTAGAAAACTATTACGTGACACTCCTGGCCTTGAAAATAAACTTTGCTCGCACCCCTATGTTAGGAACTCAATAATCGTGATGCCTTGTACAGGGTAGAACTGAGGCTAGTGAAACATATTACAGAGTGAAGGATGGGGAAGAATTCGGATATGTGGATGTCATCAGTCTGTACCCCTACATTTGTGAATATGGTAAGGTTCCTGTTGGCCACCCGAATGTGTACGTGGGTGCAGACTGCCCCCCGACTATTTGGATAGGGATGGTATTATTAAATGTAAGGTTTTGCTTCCTAGGAAGCTGTACCGTCCAGTATTTCCGTACAAAAGCAACTCCAAACTAATGTTTCCTTTGTGTTCAGCTTGGGTCCATACTATGAACTAGGACGACTGTACAAACTCTGATGAGGAGCGGTGTATAGTCGGAACATGGATAGTGGATGAGCTCCGCAATGCTGTAGATATGGGTTATGATTTGGTGGACGTGAATGAATTTTGGGAGTATGAGGTAACGTGCTTTGACAAAGACACCAATTCAGGGGGGGCTTTTCGCAGAGTACTTGAACATGTACCTAAAACTCAAACAGGAATCATCTGGCTATCCATCCTGGGTTCAGATTGAGGAAAATAAGGACAAATACATTGAGGGCTACCGGCGCGTAGAGGGAATTGTTCTAGACAAGGCATCAATTTTCAAAAATGCAGGGGAACGTACTATGGCAAAACTAAAATAGAACTCAATGTGGGGCAAATGGGCACAAATCCAAAACAAGACCCAGACTACAATTGTCAACTCTGAGAAAGAATTTTACGAGTATTTAACAAGTCCGGGTGCTGAGGTTACAAACCTTATATTCCCGAACGAAGAGGTGGCATGGTTCTCTTGTAACTTTTCCGAAAACAATGTCGCCTCGGGGAAAAATGTTAACGTAGCAGTTGCCGCTTACGTAACAACACAAGCTCGGCTCAAACTTTACGTCTATTTGAGCAAGTTGGGGAAGTCTGTTCTTTACTGCGATGCAGTGTTATCTACGTTCAGAAGGTAGTCGAACCCCCAAACGTGACAACAGGGGATTATCTGGGCGACCTCACAGATGAGTTGGAGGAGTTTGGCTCTGGCTCCTTCATAGATCAGTTTGTTTTGGGCGGCACTAAATACTATGTGCTTTCGGTAATTTGCCCCTCGACCGGTAAATGGACAACTAAATGTAAAGTAAAGGGTATAACTTTGAACTATGAAAATTCAAAAGTTTTAAACTATACTTCTTTCAGAGATATGATTATGGAAGACGCACCACCCGTGCATGTGCACAATCCGAAGAAGATGAAGAGGAAACATGGTGCCCTAGTGGTGTCAGAGCCTGAAACCAAGGAGTACAAAGATTGTTTTCAAAAAGCTCCGGCTTATGGACAACTTTGACTCCCTTCCATATGGATAATAGTAATTTATTTATTTATATTTATTTAAGTATATATAAAAGAGGTGCCCTTACACATCAAATCCATTTCATAGTATGACGAAGCTGCAACATTCATTTACACTAATTGTTGCAGGTCCTAGAAGTTGTGGTAAATCAACATTTGTAATTGGACTATTAGAGTGTAGGGAGCAGATTCGTGACGTTGTGTTTGAAAATATTCTGTGGTGTCACAGTGAAAATAACGCCCCGCTTCATCTAAAAACGTGACATTTTTTAAAGTTGTACCGGACTTTGAAAACCCTGAAAGTGTTCATACGCTTATAGTGCTGGATGATTTAATAGACTCTGCTTATTCTACAAAGGTTAGTCAATTATTTACCAAAGAATCGCGTCATCGTAAAATCAATCTAGTTTTAATTACACAGAACTTGTTTTACCAAGGTCCATCGTCACGTGATATTTCATTGAAAAGCAAGTATGTAGTTGTGTTCAAGAACCCCAGAGATGAGACTCGGATTGTGCATTTGGCCCGGCAGGTTTACCCTGAAAAAAAATATTGTTTTCATAAGACATATCTAGACGTCTGTAAAGATCCGCACTCCTACATGTTTCTGGACTTTACGCAATCAATCAACAGTTTTTTTAGATTTACAGCAAAGATACTTCCTGTTGAAAATACAGAAGTTTTGCGGCTGTTGAACGTAATAAACCGGTTAAAGTCACTGTTACACTTTCTCCACGTACTTAAAGACGCTAAAACCCAGGCCAGACGCGCGTTACTCACATCTGCAGATGACGATATAATTAAAGCCATTGTCGAGTGAGCTATAAACATATTAAATGTTAATCATAAATTAACTAAAGAGGACAAGGGAAAGTTAAGTAAATATAAAAATCGTTTAGTGTGTTGGTAAACCCAAAGATTAGTTTTAAAAGTAAACGGAAACTTTCAATTCAGAAGGGGGGGTTTATATTTCCTTTACTTATCTGTATTTTGTCAGGTGTTATAGGACCATTAATTAGTGGTAATAATTAAATAAAATGGCGTTACAGCGTATGATTTTAGTACCCCCAAACTGTGGGAAAAGCGATGTCAAACACCGTCACCACCGCCTGTTAAAACAATATTAAAAAGTAAAGATTATAGCTATAATAAATGGACTCCAGTTCGTTTTCAAGACCCGTACTTGAAAACTGAAAAACTTGAACGGGAGCCTATCCCAATTCCAATAATAGAGACTACATGTAAAAGCGTGCCTTTTATTAAAGCAGAAAAGTTAGAGTCTTAATTAGAAACTAATTTTCAGCCAGTGCATTCAAAGTAATTCATAACGTGTTGAGACGTAAATTATCGCACGAACGTACGTTTGGTGTGTACCAAGATGATACTGACGGATCTTTCAAAATCGGGCGTTCGAGTTTTAAATATAACGATAAAAACGTGTTTGTAGATGCTAGAAAGTAAAGGCAATACAAGGTCTCTGGAAATTGTTAACAAAATCTAAACCTCATTAAAATGTGGTCACTTTTCAAGACAGTCATATAAACAAATGCTCTTACAGTGACACGCACACAGAGTTAATTATAGTCCCACAGGTAAGATGAAAGTAAACAAAGGCCTCCACTACACGCGGTTTATTTCGCGACTGTTTACTGACAAAAAGAAGTTCCTTGGGAATCTGTGTAATGTCTCTAGGTAAAATTTATTACGATCCTGAGCACACAGCGGGGTTAAGTTCAGCAGCAAAATTAATAAGTGCTGCTAAAAGTAATAAGAGAAATGTCTAAGAGTGGCTGTCAGGTCAAGACACGTACACTCTGCATAAACCTGTACATAAAATTTTCCTCGAAATCCATATACTGTAACAAATGTTGATGATATTTGGGAAATGGATTTTGCAGACATGTTCCCCGTCGAGATACAATGATAATACAAATACCTCTTAAATGTAATAGACATATTTTTGCGTTGTACCTGGAGCGTACCTCTAAAGGACAAGACCGGCGTCAATCGCAGCGGCTTTAAAACAACTTTATTTCAAAATAGATAGCTAATTACCGTACAATCAGATAAAGACACAGAGTTTGTTAATGCAACTGTCCAACAGTACTTGAAACGTCAGGGAGTACATTTTCATACGACTCACAACCCTGATATAAATGGAGCTGTTATTGAGCGATTTAATCGTACTCTAAAGAATGTATAAATATTTCACTAAGAATAACACGTACCGCTACTTGGACATTATAAACGATCTTCTAGCAAGTTACAAGAACTCTGACCATTCCACAATAGCCATGCCCCCGAGCAAAGTTTCTCCCTCGAATATTTAAACTGTATGGCGAAAGGTAAATAGCCTGCGGGCCAAAATTCGTCACGGACGTGTCAAGTTTAAAGTGGGCGATCTTGTAAGAATAGCCAAGCAAAAGACAGCGTTTGCTAAAAGTTACAGACATTTTCAACTGAAATATTTCGAGTTGTAAAAGTTATTCGCACGTGCCATAACCTGTTAAGGAACTGTCGGACTTGCAAGATCGTTGAATCAAAGGGCAATTTTACAATTACGAACTTGTTAATGTCACTGTATCACCTGAAAATGAGTTTCAAATAGATAAAATTGTGTGAACACGTAATAAAAACGATATTAAACAACATTTTGTTGAGTGAAAAGGTTACGACGAGACCTTCAACAGTCCGATATTAAGTAAATATAACGGGTAATTTTTACGTAACATTACCATGAGACAGTTCCAGTTATTATTACCCGGCAAATACAATAGCTAATTTTACAACTAAATTAACCACACCGCTCGAGTTGGAAACTAACAAATGGGAAGTCGGTTTAGTAGAAATATCGTATCCTAATGGCTGCAAGAAACGTTTCCGACAAAATTCAATCCGTTTAGATTCGCAAGATGTCATATTTCCTGTTAAAGACTATGAATCTATGCTTGTTCTTCTCACAAATGTTCCTCATTTTTTGGAACCGTGTAAAAAGGAAAGGTTTATGCGTATATTTAGTGAGTACCAAATAAATATACAGAAGAAGAAGAATCAAATAAGCAATTGTTTAATTCATGCTAGGGGAAAATTCCATTAAAATCGATAATCATGTAGTATCTCACATTCCTGCCCGTGTATATAATGGATTTGAAGATTTAGCTGAAACAATTATGAACCCCGAAAATTGCCGTACTTCTATAATAACTCTGTTACTAAAAGTTAACCATGATTTTACTACACCAGAGCCTGTGTATGCATATACAGATATTAAAAAAACCAATTTTTTTGGTGATTCTTACGTTAAACTTTTAACGACTCTACACCTTCCTTCGAGTACAGGATATCACAGATTTTACTTTCCTTTTATATAGACCTGTAATACAGTCGTGTGTAGAGTCTATTACCATTCGTTTAGTTACAAAAATGCAGATGTGCTATTTGAAGAAAGCAATATCCCTTGCGTTGTAATATTACACTTTAAAAACAAGTCCCCGGGGCAATAAAACTCAGTATACGAATTACAATGGTTGATATACACGATATTATGTAAATCAAAGCGGTGGTGGCCGTGAGGTGGGTCCTGTTTACAGTGCAAGTTTTAGGGTTCTCAGGGGTAACGGCATAGGGTCCTTCTTCAGGGAATTCTTTCGCTTTGTTAAACCGCTGTTGTATTCAGGGGCAAAGGCCGTCGGAAAAGAGGCTTTAAAAAAGGTTCCAAATATAATAACCCATATGCTTAATAAAGAGCCGGAAGAGCGTGTAGGCAAAATTATTAAAAATCGATTTAGTGAGGCAAAAGATAACCTCGAACAAACAACTAAGCAGATGACGGGCTGGCCTTAGTTTAAAAAGAAAGCGCAAGCCTAAAAAGGCTCAGTCTCAAAGTAAACGTAGAAGGGTAAAGGATATTTTCACAGAGAAGCAGTAATGGAGTGTTTAAAAACAGGGCTTGACATTTTTCTAAAAAGCAGCATACAAACATCTATTGTAAATAGTCACACTTTTTCATATAAATCTTTAGCGCCAGCTGACAATCCTATCCAGTTGGAATTCAACTGTTTCGGCCATATTGATTATTACATTGATTCCAATTCTGTAGGTCTACTGTTACGAATCAAATTAGTGAAAACTGATAGATCAAATCCAAGTAGTGTGGAGTAAAACACAGCGGGTTGCGTTAATAACTGTAACGAATGTAAAATCTAAATCATTGTGTTAAATTTTTCATATTAGTTATGGTATATTTTGGATTTGTATGTTGAAATGGTTACAGTTAGATTCCATTCACTTCCTCAATGCGAAATGAACGATCGCTCACAGTTGCAACTCAGCGCTTACTTGTCAGTTCCCCATTCTTTCGAAGCGCTTAACCCCAACTCTGGCGCGATCAGTTTGTCTCAACTGTAAAACATGTTTATTTATCATTTTGCTCTAATATAATCCCCTGCTTTTTGATGACGTGCAATTCACTCGAAGGAATTGCTGTTCGCCGGTCACTACGTATTTAAAATACTCTGAGAACGATAATTATTATACAAAAATTAATACTGATTACAATGTGGCATCTCTTCTTCATACTACAGGGTAAACCGAATTGACTGAGTTAATTTTCTGTATTCCAAATTAATTCGAATGAAACACTTTCGTAATATAATTCGGACGATCTGAACTTAATTCTAAATTCATATTTATTCGGATATACACAAGAGCAAGATAATCATTTTATCTTTCTTGTTTCATCGTACCATCCCCTTCACATCTGTACTATAGTATTATCATCATTGATTTAAAATATATAGATATATAGATATATAGATAGTCAAGTGTGATTTTTGTCAATTATTAGTCCTCACATATTGCACCTTTATACAGAACACTGTCAGTATTTACTGACTGGTGGCAGATTTCTACCATTCCCTTAGTGTATGAGAGGTACGAAACCCTCACGCTACTTATATTTATGTCGCATAGAGTATCACTAGTAAAATTTAGACCCCTCTAAATGAGGACATTACATAACCTTTTACATTGCATTTTTAGTTCTCTAAGTGTCTCGCTAAACGGGAAACTGTTACTCTTCGCGAGATTAACTATCATTACAAGGCTTACATTTAAAACTTTTAAATTATGGTTTTGACTTTTCTGGTACACATTTAGTGTCTAGCCTCTGGTATCTTGATTTGTCTCAAGAACTCAAAGACAATAATGGTTTCACTACGCGTTTAAAATACATTGGCAATAGTCAGACTGTTGAACTGTATTGACGGCCGCATGTCGATTTGTTCAATTCCGATAAAATGTTGATTATTGGTGTTGATATGAATATTAAACTTACTCGTACACCAGAAGCTTTTTATTTGTTGGCAACTACCGATGATACAAAAGTACGTAACAAAATTTTAGACGCTACTCTCTTTATCACTCAAGTCGAATTGAAACCCCCTCTACTCTTAGCTCACCCTAAAATTTTAGCTATGATAAAGCACACTATCCTGTCAAGCACACTCAAATCAAGACTATTACAGCGACTCAGCAAATCTCTATTAAAAATGCATTCCTTGGGCCGGTGCCAGACCGGATTGTTATAGTTTTAGTAAAAATTGCAGCATGTGTTGGCTCTGCCAGTACGAATCCCTTTCACTTTCACCATTATGATTTGACAAATCTTGTGCTCTGTGTAAATGCAGTTGAACATCCTTCGGAACCACTTACAATGTATTGCTCTTCACCCTTTGGAGCTACAAGAGCTTACGAAACGTTATTTTCCAGTACTGGTATTCATCACGATTATCGTGCTCATAAGATTACACTCGAAATGTTCACAAAGGATTTTTACATACTAGAGTTTGACCTGACACCTGACAGAGAGGCTGATGAGGAGCTTATAAGTTTACCTCGTCAGGGAAATGTGCGTATTGAAGCACTCTTTAAAAAACCACTCCCGAACTTGTAACATGAATTTTGTATGCTGAATTTCCCGGAAACATTGAAATTGATAATTCTAGAAACGTTACAGTAGAATGAATTCCATTCAAATTCATAAAATTTTAACAAAACATGTAAAATATTTTAGTTGTTTTACCCTATAGATCGTTTAACATCCACACTTATAAACCCGTAAATAATTGTCATTAACCTTGATAAGCATTATATGCCCTGTTCGCATTGGGTAGCTGTTTGTTTCTCCGACTCTGAATACGCCGAATATTTTGATTCGTACGGCTTACCGCCTTTCAAGTATGAAATCATGGCATACCTACAGCGCCACTCAATTTCTTGGACATTTAATCGCCACAGAATACAGGGTCTAACTTCGAATGTCTGCGGACACTACTGCTGCCTCTACGCCCTTCAGAGAGCCAGAGTACTATCCATGACGTCATTCGTCAACATGTTCTTACCTGCTCGCTACACCTGCAATGATAAAGAGCAATGCAAATGTTTCGCGCTCAGTTTGAAAAATATCCCTCTTGCCACCGGTTGCAGGAGCATCAGTCGTGCAAGTCGCATATATAAATAACTATACGTACATTCATGCTTATCAGTCTATAATGTCACTCATAGTGATAGATTTCACTTTTTTGGAAGGGCTGGATAATGAAATCGTAATTAAAGAGCTGGCAGTTGTCAACTCCCATATTAATAGGGACTCGCCATGTCTTTAAGAGACCATAGGGATGGGAAAAAGTGCCTATGTTTAACACTAGGATGAATCAGGCCATTGGCCATGGGTGTAACTGGAATGATGGTGATGTTCGATATTCAGAGCTTCAAACAGTGCTACATCGTGAAGTATCATCCGCTGTTGCAATTTATTGCTTTGGACCTCAGAAAACAAACTTTATTAGCGGTCTTATCGACCGGACAGTTATTGATATAACTCAGCTAGGTTGCCCTGAACTAGCCGACATTATTTTGCCTGCCATCAGCTGCATATTTGCATGTCACAAGTCCAAACATGTTTGCGCATTGCGAGCAGCCTATTCATTAGCTCAGTGGCTCAACTATTACATTCTTAGTCTACAATATGCAAAGTGCCTACCTCAGCCTGGTTATCATTAATGTCTTCCAGATGACGGGGTCGCTTCGTCGCACATACTATCTCAACGAGCAAGAGACAAAGTATGCCTCCATCTACCTCAATAATGACGACCTCAAACCACATCTGAAAATTGGAACTTCTTCTGGTCGTGCAGTGTTAAATGAAATACAGTGGTTCATTCTGGTAACTTTCAAAAGTGACATACCCAAGAATAAAGTGTACGAACTTGGTGACTCACAACATTCCCTGTCAGTGTACTGTGAACGATATATACGCATTACGAGTGAGAACACTCAAGTGTATCTAAGTAAAAAAGATTGGTTGCAATTGACGGACTTGGCAAGTGGCTGCATAGACACAGAAGTGATCAAATTCGGCAGACTACAAGATGAACTTTTAGAGTGGCGTAATAAGTGTTTTGAATCCAAATCCTTTGTACTCTCCAGACACAAATGCCATTGATTTCAATACATTATGCAATGAATTAAAGTATAAAAACAGTTGTTTTTCTGATGATAACTATATGGTTATAAATGTGGAAATAAAAGAGCGTAATAAAATTAAATTTTATGTATACTTATGAATAAAATTGTACTTTTAATTGCAATATAAACAACGAACATTGTCTATATTTGTAAAAATGTAAAATTGTGTCTTTATTTATTTTCCTTATTACCTGGGATAGTTTCCTTAGAAAAGAGATGGTTAACGCCGCAGGATTCGAACCTAGAAATTTTCAATTATAAGTCTGATATCTTACCGCTTTAGCCAACTGTTTCGAGTGTCATATACTTTAAATAACACTCGTACCCGCCATATTTAAAATGGCCGTCTCATTACAATAACGAGTTACAGTTAGGTTCAAATAGCGCGTGTATCCGCCATGTTGTACAAATGGCCGCCTTATTACAATAACAAAGTTACGTTTAGGTTAGCATTTGATTAACATTACTGCGCTAGTCCGTCATACTACCAAAAATTCAAAATGGCCGTGGCGCCAAAATCCAAAATAATAACAAAGTTTAAAATTACCGCGCGTGTCCGTCATATTGCCTCAAATTCAGTGGCGGTAGCACAAGCTGTCTAGAGGGCTTGTTTACATCCGCCTACCATAACAAAGTTAACTGTTAGGTTTCAAAATAATAAGTTAAAGTTAGGTTTAAAATTACCGCGCGTGTCCGCCATATTGCTAAAAATTCAAAATGGCGCTAGCGCCAAAATAAAAATAATAACAAGTTAGGTTTAAAATTACCGCGCGTGTTGCCATATTGCCAAAAATTCAAAATGTCGCCTTTGTTTATATCAAGTAACCATAAGAAGTTAATGTTAGGTTAAGCGAAAAGGTCATTAACCCCTCCGCCAACTTTTGTTTATATCAGTGACCGCCTGGGGCTGTTTACATCACGTGACAATAACAAAGTTTTAAAGTAATAATAAGGTAAAGTTACTTTAAGCGAAAAGATCATTGACCCCGTCGCCATCATGTGACCGCCGCCGGGGGGCAGGGAGGGTAGGGTTAGGTTTCAAAATAATAACACGTTAAAGTTAGGGTAAGCCCTGTGCCATACTGCCTCGGCCATTGTTTAAATCAGGTAATCGCCTGGGGAGGGAGGCGAGGGTTAGGTTTCAAAATAATAACAAGTGAAAGTTAGGTTAAGCCTGGCGTCATACTGTCTGGGCCATTGTTTACATCACGTGATCTCCTGGGGTAGAAAGGGAAGGGAGGGCAAGGTTAGGTTTGTTTACGTGTTACGTCACTCGGCAAAGTGACATGCTTACTACTGTGATATATTTAGGTGTTCAAAAATGGGATAATATAAATAAATACGGACGGTACATACTAACTGTCGCACGGAGGATGCCACGTGGACACTGTTACGTGATACTGGCACTATGGGTTGACACATATGGGGCTGCGGACTCAAGACACACCCTGGCCATATTATTATTACAGTTGGCATCGTGCCCCTTATCGGACCACCAGTTTCTTTGGCATAATACACCTCACTACTTTGACACAACAGCCATGTGAAGATATGTCCATTACGTCCATCAAAGCGCACGGAGCTTAGTTCAAGGAACAGAATACCCATAACACAGCTTTACATTACACAAGTACATGGCGCCAACAGACAATCATCATCCTAATCGTTGTAGGTATAGGGCTGTCCTATCGAATGCAACTCATTCGCTTTCAGATGATCCTATTCTGTCCATCTTCTTGATAAGCCTAAATCCCTCTTTCCACAGGGTTGACACTGTCGTGCTAGTTCTGGTAAGCGGTTGCTTTCCGTTCTGTTTACGTGCTGCAGCCACTTTTCTTGGTAGTTTCTGCTCTCATGTCAGCCCTAGGCACCGGCTGTTTCTACCTCACAGGAGATACCCATGTTCGACCTCAGGGCCATAACGCGGCCGAAACGGTCAAGTCTATGAAGAATCTCAATTATATCATCGGGAATCTAACCCGCGACCTTCCTTGCTGTGTCTGTACCCATCGTAAAATCTAGTGTGAGGATAACGGGTTACGTTAGTCGTGTATGGAGGTTAGGTGCAAAGAGGACATTTTTATAATAATATTGTGCTTTAATTGTTACGTATTTTACAAATGCATAATATGTGAATTGTTGTGGTGAAAAACAGCCATACCAACTGCATGTTACTGTTGATTCTTTAGTTCACACCTGTCTGTCACACTCCAAAGCCAAAAATGCCTCATTGACCCAACAACAGGATTGCTCATTCCATAATTATCGCACACTTTCAGAAAAACAGTGTGTTAAAGGTCCGAATGTCATCTTTATGAAGTGGGTTGAGTAGCTTTACTTCCGGCGGGCAGACACTCTTGGCTGGTAACCGTTCTCATTGGCAACGAACTCTACCGTGACATCTTTGCCGTCGGGTCCTTTGTAAGTGTACCTGCCCTTGACCTCCAAGGCTTCGTTGTCCGTTCCAACGTTCTTAAGAATGCCCTCTTCATTACGGGCTATGCCGTCACTTGTCTGGAATCTGAAATACCGAAAGGTTGGATTAAATTTATGAATATACATCTTATTATTTGGTCACGCGATGGCGCGATTGGTTGAGGCACTGCGTTACAACCCGGAAGGGCGCGGGTTCAATTCCCCACGTTGTCATTAGAATTTTTTGTTGACATAATCCTTTCGGCATCACTATAGACCTGGGGTCGACTCAACCTCTGACAGAAATGAATACTATGAATATTTTCTGGTGGTAAAGGCGGCCGGTGCCTACGGCTGACAACCTTACTACCGTCATGTGCCGATTGACATGAAATCTGGGAGCCTCAACCTCCTGGGTCTCTCAGGGCCAGTCCAGGCCTGTAATGGGATTGCTTTACCTTCACCTTTATATCTTGTTATTTGTTTTTTGAGAGACAGTCCCCATTTGGCCAGGGCCTTCTGTTTCACGAGGTTTCTAGATCACACACAACGACGCCCCACACTCGGCAGGACTCATCTGGGCGATTGATCAGCTCGTCGCAGAGACCTCCACCCGACAACACACAACACTCACAACAGACAGACATCCATGACTCCGGCGGGATTCCAACCCACAATCTCAGCAGGCGAGCGGCAGCCTTAGACCGCGCGGCCACTGGGATCGGTTGTTATTTGTTTGAGCAGGCATGTAATAAGACGGCAGCACTTTGAACTCTTTAACCTCATGTTCTTTAAACTAGTAGTTATCACAAGCCTACAGAAGCAAACTGTTATTACTATTGTATTATTAGTATTATCTGATATTGCTTTTCTGACCGAAGCTTTGTCAACACAGCTGATTATACATGTGGAATTGGTGTTCTATTGTGATGAACTGGGAATGTGGTGAAACGAAGAATTCCAGATGTTTCAAAATATCATCCGATAAGACATCGATGCAGTATACTCGGTAGGTAACGGTGTAGATTGCCGAGTAATCAGGGTTCGGGTTTCCGTAGGGTCACTCTTGTTTCCTCATCTGCGAAGCATTCAAACCGGTTCTGGGTGGACCCAGAATCCTTTTCGGTGATAACCTATGTTATTTCCCTAGTTTAAAAAGATCGGGGCCTCAAGAAGCCTCAGTTAGTGCTAGGTTAAGAATGCATGTGGTTATGCAAACTCCCCCCTACAGACGTCCGTAAAGTGATGTTTAAGTAAGCACCAGTGAACTTACTTTTGTTTTATGTTATCTGAACATTTATAAAAGGGACGAAAGTAATTACGAAGGACGATAATTGACCTCCAGGACGAAAACAAACATGCTTTTGTGTTTTGTGTGTATTCTTTAAAATTTTACATTTGGCTCAAATTTCCCCATTTTCTTTCGTCTTAATCACCTCAGGCACTAAGGCACGCTTTCCGAAGTCTTAAAAAATATGCTGAATTAAAAAGTACTGTTAAAATTTTGTGGCGCGAATTTAACCTAAAATACCTACACGAGGGTTGTCCCAAAAGTAAGTGTACTGATTTTTTATTTAAATGTCTATTGGACTCGCCTGAAATTACAGGTTATCTCCTTCAAAGTATGACCCTTGGGAAGTTAAACAGCGGTTCTAACGTTTTTTCCACTGATCATAGCAGTGCCGAAAGTCATTTTCCGTAAGTGTGTGTAGATCATCGGTTACAATTTTGTATGCTTTCCATCGTCCCGAAATGATGACCCTTCAACTTCGATTTCAACTTACGTAAGAGGTAGAAATTGCACGAAGCTAGATCTGGGCTGTAGGGATAATTTGGAAGTACGGGAATGTTTTTCTTCGCCAGAAATTCTCGAATTGAAAGCGCAGTGTGAGCTGGCGCGTTATCGTGGTGCAGCACCCAATCGTCTACAATGTCCGCTCGGACTCGCTGGACCCCTTTTCGAAGTCGTTCCAAGACATATTTGTAGAAGGCGTGATTGACTGTCTGTCCTGGAGGTACAAATTCTTTGTGCACAATGCCACGGCTGTCGGAAAAAACAATAATCATAGTTTGCACCTTGGATCTGCTCATGCCTGCTTTCTTCAGACGAGAACTCTTCGTGTGCCAGTCCTCACTTTGCCGTTTGGTCTCGGGATCGTAGTCGAGCACCCATGATTCATCTCCTGTTATTATTTTAACCAAAAAATGTGGCTCAATTTCGAGTCTTGCAAATGATTTGTTAGAATTCTATGAACTGCATTTTTATCCAAGCCCGTTTCTTCTGCAATAATCCTGACACTCAATCAGCGGTCTTTCGCCATCACAGTTCGCACCACTTCCACATTTTTATCATATGATGACGAGATTGGTCTTCCAGAACGAGGGTCGTGTCCAAGATTTTCTCGGCCCTCTATGAAAGCTTTGTGGAACTTAAAAACCATAGTTCTCGGTTGGGTGGCGTCTTCATAAGCTTCGGCTAAAGAAGCAAATATCTCTGTGGCAGATTTGTTGAATTGCACACAAAATTTGATAGCGTACCGTTGTTCGATATTTTCCTGCATCGCAAACCTAACGTGGCTATAAAACACAACCATACACAAACAGCAGTAGCACACGACTGAGTCAACGAATCCAGTTGAAACAATCATGGACATGCAACCAAGGTCACTACTAACGCGCCGATATACATCAACGAGGTGCTACATTACCAATTCGTACAAAGGAAAATCAGTACGCTTACTTTTGGGACAAGCCATGTATGTTTTGGATTCAGTGCGTACCGCACAGTAAACACACTGCAGCTCTGTTGTTAAGACATCCGTTTTGTTGCATAGGGATGTAACTAAGCGAAACACATAAAGACGCCTTGTCAGCAGAATTCGGAACTTTGGGATGTTATTTGAGTGCAGAGTGATGAACGGCGAAGGGATCTGGATATTTGTTTTCTCTTCTGTCGATGAAAGTATTGCAGCCGGGATGTGACGCCTGCTATCGGTACCAGTACACCACATTGTTAATATCGTCTTTTATTCTTTGTCTTAATTTGTCCTTGTATTAATTATCTTAATTTTGTTTTAAGTTTTTTTTTTGTATTTTAATTTAACTGTCGTGTTCAGTTTTTCGTCAACAGTGTTTTGGATATAGAGCCATGTGTTATTCCATGAATTAGCTAAAAGTAGGTGTAAGTGAAAGAGTTGTTTGTTGAAATGCTATTTTTAACGTATAAGTGATTTATTTCGTCTTGTTAATATTCACCCCAACGGAAACCTCAGATCTCACGGAGAGATCTTTTTCTTGTTATTAAGCTCTTAAACTTACGTTATTCATGCAGCAAAGGCCTCAGAGGCTCGCAATTATTGTGGGTACGAGAAGTGGCGCCTCAGAGGTCCGGAGCTACCAATTGCCTAGGAGTATAACTGGGCCACCCTATCTTCGGAGGTCATAATACGGAGACCTGGACCTTCAGGTTGGGGAGTCGGGCGAGGGGGCTAACAGCCCCTCCGCGTAAAACAGCACGTATCGAAACCTGAAGAACAGGAGCCTACGGCCCGAGAGTGGGTTGTTGCGGCACAGAAGAAGGAGAAGAAGCTATGATGATGATGATGATGATGATGGGGTGTAGTAGAAAGAAATGGAGCAGATGGAGAAGAAGCAGACGAATAATGTGGAGGAAAAGCAGGAGGGGATGGGAAGGAAAAGGAGGGTAGGAGAAGAAGAATAAAAGGAAAAAAAGAGGAAAAGAAGAGGAGGAAGAAGAAGAAGAGAGGAAGAGGAAGAACAGGAGGAGGAAGAAGAAGAACAGGAGGAGGAAGAAGAAGAACAGGAGGAGGAGGAAGAAGAAGAGAGGAAGAGGAAGAACAGGAGGAGGAAGAAGAAGAAGAGAGGAAGAGGAAGAACAGGAGGAGGAGGAAGAGGAAGAAGATGGTGATTGAGGAGGAGGAGGAGTAGGAAGAAATGGAGCAGATGGAGAAGCAGACGAATAATGTGGTGCAGGAGAAGGAGGAGGAGAAGAAGAAGAAGAAGAATAAGAAAAGTTCATGTGGTGCTGGATGATGTTTACTTACAGTTTTCCCGGTAGAGTGCTGTCAACCAATGTTTATACTGATAGAGTAGCAGAAAGAGAAACGACGCCTACTTGCGTATATGCGACTGTCTGTCTATGTCTGTCATGCACGCACAGCCATGAAAATTACATCATGTTTTGCCAGATGTGGCCGAAGAGTGTTAAGTAGTTGTGACAACAATGTTTGTGTGAAGTCATGACACAATACAGAAAACGATTTCATGCGATGTGGAAGATCGTATTACGAGGCAGTACCAAGAAGTATGTAGTTGCATGACTGGCGGTTGTTGCAGTCTGATATTCACAATCATTATGTACACGAAGGCTGTTCGCACAATGAGGAGTTGCAGAGACTGTACTCCTTGCCAAGGATTGTAAACCCCTAGTATTTTCAATCTCGACATCTGCCAAATTTGCCAATTCGCGAAATGTGAATTATCCACCTATGTTACCTCTTTCATTTCATATGAATTTTCATTTTTTGTTTATTGTATTTTAGCAATATTTCCTTACATGCTAGTGTATATACATTTATCCTGACTATAGCATTATGTATTTTTTCAATGTATGGCTGACTAAAGAATATGGCGCCATGGCGCCATCAGTTAACATATTTCAGTCATTATTGCTGTAATTCTTGTCGTAATTTATTTTCGTGTTTTATTTCCAACTAAAGCGACGCAGGTGTAAAGCGCTGTAGAGCCAGTAAACGCTCCTGATACCTTAGTATCGCAAATAGGTGAGTGTTTTTGAACGAGACATTTTTACTTGGGAGGGTTGAATAGTGATATCACACTGGTTAGCCACTTACGCAAAAGCTGAATGACATAACGCAATCTACCAACAATACTTGGTGGATCGTTGTCAACGGCTGGTGTTGCGCACCGCCCGTAATTACTGTGACGTCACGTCAGGCCCCTGTCTGTTTACACACCAGGAAAAGTAACCACTGCACAGTAGACTCGATGGAAGCCAAGTATGGACACCTTGTTGCAAGGGAGAATCGGGTCCCAAGTCTTCGGTTGTCCAGTCCCTAACCTAGCCACTTTGCCGACAGTCACCACGGCCACCAGGTATTTGTTATTGTGTTTACCTCGGGAAGATTTTAAACCGTATCCTGCTAACGTGGAGAATATGGTGAGCTCCTAATAATGCCAGCAAATGGCAGATGGGATTTAATTCAGCATTTAAAGGGTTAAACTTTTGAACACATGCGTAACTTGGCCAATAACAGCAGGAGGGGTGTTTTTTGGGAGGGGGTTGAAATCGACTGTGGGTGTTAGGGAAAACGCGGGGGTTTCGTTTAAAATAATCGTTTCGAAAATATATATTTTTCCCTTCTTGCGGAAGCCAAATCTATTCTTAGCTAGAAAATAAAATGGGGGGGGGGGCATAAGCCCCCCTTGGACCCACCAAGATACGCCTATGGTAGTTTACTTCTATACATATACACACGGAATTTCAGTAGAATTTATTAGCACAGTGTTCACTGTAACATATTGATTCAACTGACATTGACGTAATGATGACACCAGCACAACTGCAGCATCGTTAAACTGTAGAACTGTCTGGCTCTCTGTCTGTCGCCAACAAACAAACCAGTCTTGCTAAATGAAAAGATTCCTTTGTACGAAACATACTGCTGGATGGTACGGACTGTGTCTTGTAAATGTTAACTGAGAGCGAGCGAGCTTATGGTAACGCGTTTGTCCTCCTGAACTGAGCCCTTGACGGCATATACAAAGGGCTGATGTTATATAATGTTATATAATAACAACAAAGAGAGAAACCCCAGGAAAATAACCTGAACGAATAAAAGATTCTCTGGCCAAAACCATAAGAACACAAATTCAGAATCTATAAAGAATAATACCGTAAGAAATCAAATCACAAACAAAAAAATACCCCAACTACACCAACAATAAAGGAAAGAAAAATAAACAAAGAAACAAGCAACAAGGAACAAATCAACTACAAAAAACCAGAGAAAAGACGAAGGGGCCAAAAAATAAAAAAAAACAAAAAAAACCTTAACACTAAAGAGCAAGCTCTGCTCTGACAATCATTTTAACAAAAAAAATTGTCGTGTAGTGGTCTGGGAATTGAAGCCAGCAGGCTGTGACCGCAATGGCTGATGTGTAAAACCCTGTATATGTCGTGCCTGGAGGGGTACGCTTTCAAGCAGAACGTCAGACACGTGTGCGAATGTCCTGTGACGTGGCTGCATCTCACCCATATTGCAGTACTTTTGAGCAAGGTGGAGATAACCTCCACGAACTTACTGGAAGTTGTATCCGTCTATGCCCACATCATTGCTGTACGTTGTTATCTGGGCGTACTGGGGAGATTGGGGCGCGGCTGTAGCAGCGGCCAAAACGGCGAAAAACACCAGAAACTGTGAAAAAAAATCGAAAAGTTAACTGCTATATAGGGTAGCTATACATTTGTTACCGGATCGTGCTGATGGTAGTGAAAACGTTTCGTTTGCGATATTCTCTTGAAAGAATAAATATTTTTAAACAAGAATTTGCAAACTTAAATTTCAGATTATAAAATACAAAAGATTGCAGGAGCTTAATATTTGTTATGCAGCTGATCTGCTGGCTCGGGCTGTTAAACGCTGGATTTCTAACCCCAGGGGCTTCGGGTTTAATCCCATATTCCTGTTATGTACTCGTACGATGAGTGATGAAAGCAGTGACAATGGGGCAGGTTTTTGTCCCGCTTCCTTCTGTTTTCCTCTGCTAGAGACCATTCCACCATTGATCTGTGACTATCACCGTAAGATAGCCTTGACCAGGCATCAAGCTATTACATCCTCAGTTTTTAGTTACGACGCTTCATCTCCGACCGGCACGTCGCTGGATACTGAACGAGGAAGCTCCTTCATTGAGCGGCATGACGTAAAAAAATACTGTAGATTGTTGTAAAACAGGCGTCTAATATATTTTGTTTTGGAGTCCTGTTAATTCGGGCTGAATTTCGCGATTGATTGGCTGGGAAATCACAGGTACAAATCTCGGCTAAAGTGAATTACATTTTTCTTGATGTTCCTCAGTGCCTCCAGGCAAGTGTCGCGATAGCACATCGAATTACTTCATGAACTTCCCCATTCCCACCCCAAGATATTCTTAACCTCGGTGCTATGAGGGGGCTGTGGCTGTTGGACACACATCCCCTGCCGCTTTACCACCGGGAAAAGAGCCACGGTATTCTTTGTACGGGAGGATGTGTGGATCCCGGCGTCGGTCTAGACGTACCTATGTCAGGGTTCGATCCTCGAACCGGTCTGGCCTATAGGGAGTCGGTATACCGACCACGCAATCCAGGTCCCTTATTAGAAACCAGTCACCCTGCGATTCGTCTCTTGCCGTGTGGAAGTCCCTGAATCTTGGGCATTGCTGCTACAGTCTGTGATACAGCCGACCGCATCGTACCTGCTGAATGACAGAAGGATGAGCGGGGAAGTGTCCATGAAATGAGTGCCGACCGAACAGGCTGGTGTGTTCGTAGTGTTCTAGACCTGTATCTGAAGATGGAGGTAGTGTGTTCCGCCGGAACACTGATAACCATCTACCAGACCACACCGTGTGTAACATCCCAGAATAGCGCATTAAGGTAAAAGTAAAGCAATTTTATTACAACGCTGGACAGGCCCTGAGGGTTCTAAGAAGCTGAGGCTCCCAGATTTTAAGACAATCTGCACTTAAAGGTGGTAAGGTTGTCAGCCGCACGCACCGGCCGCCTTTACCCCCAGTAAATATTCCTGGTGCTCATTTCTGTTAGAGGCTGAGTCAACCCCAGGGCCATAGTGCGGCCGGAAGGATTATGTCAATGAAAAATTCCAATGACGCCATCGGGAAT